>Ga0208919_1000144_pt1 | contig 51078 bp, 52 predicted proteins | sample 4_EtaG_FD_184076 | JGI IMG/M metagenome (GOLD analysis project Ga0208919, IMG submission 184076) | Marine viral communities from the Subarctic Pacific Ocean - 4_ETSP_OMZ_AT15127 metaG (SPAdes) (version 3) | ecosystem: Environmental > Aquatic > Marine > Oceanic | place: Pacific Ocean | collected... | reverse complement strand
AGGAAACAAGATATGTCCAGCTGGAATAGCTTGGGCAAAAAGAACTTTCGATAAGTACCCGTCAGCTTATGCAAATATGGCGGCAAGTAAATATTGTAAGGACCCTAACTACGGTAAGGGTAAAAAGAAGTAATTATTAAATTTTAAAGTCATGATGAAAAAACCTATGTTATCTGCAGTTGAAAAACCAAAACTGTATTATAAAAAACCTAAGATGGCTATGAAGAAAAAACCTAAGATGGCCATGAAAAAACCTAAGTTTAACGCAAAGCTAAAATCTGCTGCAGCTAAAGGTAAGCTGGATAATAATCCAAAGTTTAAAGAGGCTGTTATGAAAGGTAAAGCAAAGATGTCTATGAAGAAACCAAAGATGTCGATGATGAAGAAAAAGCCAATGCTTTCTAAAAAGAAAAAGTAATGGCATTTAAGCTCAAAAACATATATGACGTTTTTGGCTATGATAAAGAATACTCAAATGGTGATAGACTTGTAAAGACAAAGCCATTAGGTAAACATACCATGGGCCAAATCAATCCCAATGGTGTTATCGAAATATCATCAAAGCTAAATAAGAAAGATAAAAATTTAGCAGTTAAGCATGAGACTGAACATTTGAAACAAATGAAAGCGGGCATACTTAGGTATGATCACAATAATTATTATTATAGAAAGGATAGAAAATCTCCTATAAATGTAATTCCTGTTAGTAAAATAGATACGCATGACAGATCTTTACCATGGGAGAAAACCAATCCATATAAAAAGAAGTAATGAAAGTAAGCGTAGAAACTAATAGAAAGAGTCGAAATAAAGTAAAAGGCGACAAAGGAAAGTTTAGATCTACTTTCAAATCTAATTCAGTTAGGGAGTCTGGTGATGGTAAAACTGTATCTACTTTAAAACAAAAAAATAAAGTTAGAGGCAACAAGGGTAAGTATAAATCTAAAGGAACAAAACTTACTCGTAGAAAAGATGGCAGCTGTACATTATCTGTGAATAGAGTTAGAGGTGAAAAAGGCAGGTTTAATAATAGAATTATATCAAAGTCTGCATGTGACAGACGTATGAAAAGAATGAAATAATGGGTGAATTAAAAAAATGGAGAGAACAAAACTGGGTTCGTGTTGGAGCCGATGGTAAAATAAAAGGACCATGTGGCACCAGCAAAAACAAAAAGAATCCTGATAGATGTTTGCCTTTAGCTAAAGCCAGACGTTTATCTAAAAGACAACTTGCAGCTACAGCTCGTAAAAAGAAAAAAGCAGGAGCAAGAGGTAAACAATTTGTATCAAACACTAAAGCAGCTAAAGTTAGATCATAATGTCAATCAGAAGAACTATAGGTAAAGGCGGTAACTACAGAAAAACAAAATCCGGTGCAGGAATGACAAAGAAAGGTGTGGCTGCATATAGGAGAGCTAATCCAGGATCTAAACTTAAACAAGCCGTAACAGGTAAAGTTAAAAAAGGAAGTAAGGCTTCTAAAAGACGTAAATCATATTGTGCAAGAAGTTTAGGTCAACTAAAAAGATCAAGCGCTAAAACAAGAAACAACCCAAATTCAAGAATAAGACAAGCTCGTAGACGCTGGAAGTGCTAATAAAAATTTAGTATATTTGTAATAAATAAATCATTTAAAATTTTAAAAAATGAAACAAGGATATAACGCACGACTTGACGAATCTTTAGGCAACAAGCATAAAGGAAAGCACAAACAATCTTTAAAAGACAGAAGAAACGAAAGTAAAGCTATGTCAAAAAAAATCTATGGTCACGCTTATGGTGGAGATCATGGAATGAAATATGAAAAGCATTACCCTAAAAGTGTAAAGTCTCACTTAAGCGGTCTAATTAAAAAGTAATGAGCTTTAAAAAAGTCGCATCAAAAATTGCTCGTAAGCAAAAGATCTCTAAAAAAAGAGCTTCTGCTATCTTAGCTTCTGCATCTCGTAAAGCAAGTGCAGCCGCAAAAAGAAAAAACCCAAAACTCAAAAGAGTAAAGGGTAGAGCAAAAAGATAGTTTAATTTAAATTTAATATTATGGCGAAAGCAAAAAAACCAGTTTCTAAAAAGAAGCCAGCGGTTAAAAAAGCGGTGGCTAAAAAGGAAACAAAAAAAGTAATTAAGAAAAAAGAGGTTCAGAATATCATAGCGGGAGCGGTACCAGTACCTTACATCCCAAGAAGAATTGATAAACTGCCTCCACCAAAAGAAGATTAAATGGGAAAATTATTTGTAAAAGTAGGACTATGGATTCAAAGCTCTTGGATAAAATTATTATGCAAGTGGAATTGGTTAGTCTCAAAATTAATAGTTGACGTACAAACTTGCCCAGTGGCAGAGTGCGTTTGTAAAAAAAAATAAAATGAAATCAAGAGGCGTAGGCGACAGTATAGAAAAATTTACCAAGGCTACAGGTATTAAAACAGTAGTAAAAAAAATTACACAAGCTGCAGGGGTAAAAGACTGCGGGTGTAATGAAAGGAGAGACACTTTAAATCGTGCGTTTCCTTACAAAAGATAAAAGAGATTTTTAACCCTCAAAATAAAAAAAATGGCGTATCCAAAAATAACCGTAAACACAGGCAAAGCTTTATCAGTAATTGCCAGTGACACTATAGCAATCCCTTCACCAACTGCAGTACAATTATCAGGAGTTACTTCTGGTGCAACAACAGATAAGCTTGTTGCAGTAGGATCCGACTTCAGTAATGTATTGGTTGGAGATATTGTTTACAACACAACAGATAATACAGTTACTACAGTAACAGCAATAGACTCTTCTACTATACTTTCAGTAGCTAATGATATATTTACAGCTCCAGAAAACTTTATTGTATTCCAAGGTGGACCAATCTTTGAAAAAAGAATTGAATCATCTTCAGGATGTCTACTTTATGTTGGCAGCAGTGAAGCAACAATGGATGTAGCAAAATCATATGTAGATGTAAAAGTAAAAACATCAGGTGGTAGCATTGTTACATTTAGTAACTTTCCGGTAGGTGAATACTTACCAGTACAAGTATTGCAATTATACGCAACTGGTACAGATTCAGCAGCAGATAATAATTGTTTAGCAATTTGGTAATAATAAATAAAATGAATTATACTCAAACAAACACAGTAAGTGATAAAATAATATTTAACTATATATATGTAGAAAAGAAATGAGTGAAAAAAGTCTAACTCCCGACAGTAAGTTTAGTTTAACTATTAAAGAATTAATTGCTGCAGCAGTTGGATTCTCATCTCTTATTGCAATGTATTTTACATTACAAGCTGACATAGCAAAAGCTATGGAGCTACCAGAACCAGAGGTACAAAAAATTGAGTTCGATTATAAAGATCAGTTGGTGCGAAAAACCATTGAGCTAACTCAAGAAGATGTATCAACTATCAAATCAGATATTGAAGAAATAAAGGCGCAATTAAATAAAATGGATGAAAGACTTTATGAAATCAGTAGAAAATGAAAACATGGATAATTTTATTATTATTTCCTTTGTGTTTAACTGCACAAAACTTTAAATCTGATATATCCGTTGTGCAATTTTCTGCACCATTTACTAAAGACTCTGAACTTTCACTCAAACCTTTCAAAGATTATAATACTCACCTGTTTTTAATTTCAGATAAACCTAAAATTTTTTCTGAAGAAAAAATAATTTATTTACCTACTGTTATATTGTATTATAACAACAAAGAGATTATAAGAATCGAAAGTGATATATCACTAAAATTACCTGAGAATACTGAAGATACTATTCAGCAACATATTGATGAAATAATAGAAAGTAAATTTTAACTATGAAAAAACTAATAACATTAATTTTTTTAATGATGTCTTTTAATATACAAGGACAATTTTTAAAAGAGCTATATAAAGATGTATTTAAATATGCAACTGTATATGTAGCTGGAGATATAGGTAATGCTTATGAAACACAAAGACCTGATTATTTTGTAAGGACAGATCCTGATAATTTATATGGAGTTCCACAAGTAATTGACAATACTATATATCACCCTTATGATTATAGGGTAGGTATAGGTATAAGAAAATTAGCTCGTTTTGATTATGAAATAAAAGCTAAACAATATTACGATGGCACTGAAAATACCAAAGCCTTATCTGCTCCAACAGCAGCTGTAAAAGGATTTGAATATTTATTACATTATGAAAAAGAAAGAGAAAGATCTGAAGAGTTTGTAAACTCAAGATTTTTTATCAGGCATACTGGAAAAAATCATATTATAAAACTCGAACAAAGAGAGGAAGGTAATGTTGGTTTTAAATATCAAAGTGCAGAAGTTAGATTTAGATTACCTATAGGTAATAAATTTAGTTTAAGTGTAGGCGCAATTGCAAGATCACATCAAAAAGCTTACGGATACAATCCCGTAGAGATATGGCTTAATGAACTTGATGAAGATGGAAATCCAATAAACCCTTGGTATTCATTAGGATTTGAATATGGGTATGATGATATATACTATTCTTCAACGGATGAGTTTGGTAATAATATATTTGATTGGTATTGGATTGATTCTGATGGTAATATAGTAGCTCATACTGACGTACAGTTTAGAGATCTAATATTTGGTGACTTGATGAATAGATATAATAATGAGATATGGGATCAGTTAGATGCATACGCTGAGGTAGCTCCTATCATTGGTTTTGATTATTACCATCACAGTGATAAGTTTTGGTTACACTCCTATGCTAATTGGATTTTACCATACCATAAATATTTTAAAGGCGATTCAGACTTTAATTATCTTAATAGAAATAACTGGGGACTTGGAGGATTAAGACAAGATTCTTCACCAGAGCAATGGTCAGATTATCAGTTCGGTTTAATTACTGGATGGAAAATAACAAAAACATTAGGGATATTTATAGAAGGTGAGTATACTAAATTTTGGGATTCAAAAATTTACAATTCATCTATTGGACTAAACATTAGATTATAATGGATAAAATATCTACAAATATAACTTACAATGAAGCTATACATTCTCAAACAGCAAAAAGATTAAATATAGATAATGAGCCTACTGATGAACAGTTAGGTAACATGATGACAGTAGCCGAAATGATTTTTCAACCTTTGAGGGAATGGGTGGGTGGTCCAATAAAAATAAATTCTTTTTTTAGATCCCCAGAACTTAACAAGGCTATAGGTGGCAGTAGTAAAAGCCAGCATTGTAAAGGACAAGCAATAGATATAGATGATGTTTATGGGCATGCTTCTAACGCAGCTATGTTTGATTGGATTAAAGCAAACCTGGATTATGATCAGATGATTTGGGAATTTGGCACAGATCAAAACCCATCTTGGGTACACGTTTCATATGTCGACAAACAATCAAACAGAAACAGATGTTTAAAAGCATATAAAGAAAAAGGTAAAACTAAATACATGGTAATATGAAAGAAATTTTAGCTAAAATATTTGGAGGTGCTGCCGGTGGAGTAGCAGATAAATTAACTAATGTTGTAGATAAATTTGTAAGAACCAAAGATGAGAAAGCACAGTTTGAAAAAGAGATGACTCAAATTTTTATACAAGCAGAAGCTGATCAACAAAAAAATGTTACAGAAAGATGGAAGGCAGATATGGCAAGTGATAATAAACTTTCTAAATCAGTCAGACCTCTAAGTTTAATATTTATTTTGGTAAGCACAGTTTTGCTTATCTTTATTGATTCAGGATTTATTAACTTTGCAGTGGATAATGAATGGAAGGAACTTTTGAAAATGCTTCTTATTACAATAACCGCAGCTTACTTCGGAGGGCGTAGTTACGAAAAGAGCAAATCAATAATGAAAAAAAAGAAATAAATGGCAAAAATATCAACATATGCGATAGACCAAAATATAGTAGCAGCTGATAAATGGATTGGTTCTGACTCTCAGAATAATTTTCAAACTAAAAATTTTACAGCCGGAGATGTTGCTAAATTTATTCAGACCAAAGGTAATGAAGGTCAAATTTTAAGATATAAGTATTCACAAGCTGGTGCAGCTGGTACGGTAGTGCCTGACGGTAGTATATCGTTTACAAACGGTGGCGCAGCAACAGTGGCTTTAAATAGTATTACGACCATGGTGTTAAGTGTATATGCTGAAAACCAAGGAGGTACAACATTAAATGTATCTACGTGGTACAATTCTCCACTTGCTGGATCCGATGTATTATTAACTCAAGCTGATGATATAACACAGTGGGCAATATACAGATGGACTTCAGCAACACAAAAGAGCAACCCATTGCTTTATGATGTAGCATTAAGCTATCAGGCAGGCAATGGTAGCTTAACAGCAAATAAAGATTATTTTATATCTTTGCTAACATATAATGCAGCAGGAAGTGGAGGAGATAAAAACGAAGTGTCAGCGCAATTTAGTGTTGGCTCTGGCGGAGGAACGGTAAACATTTCTCATGCCTTGAATAAATACCCTGCAGTGCAAATAAGTGAAGGGACTCAAGCGAGTCCTACTGAAATTATAAATTGTAAAATAACATACACAAGTACCAGTCAAGTTAGTTTAGATTTTGACAAAGCTTTCACTGGTGTTGCAGTATTAAATTAAAAAATTATGGCAATAAAATATTTATCTAATATTGATTTAACCAATGGTCAGTTAAAAAACTTTAAAGTTGACAACGTTACTTCTGATCCTTCAGTTTCTGGTGAAGGACAATTAATTTATAGAGCTGACACCAATGTCCTTAAGTATTATAATGGTACTGCATGGCAGACGGTCGGAACCAGTGGTGGTTCGGTAACTTCAGTTGCATTATCTATGCCTTCAGCATTTTCTGTATCTGGTTCACCAATCACAACAAATGGTACATTTGCAGTTACTGGAGCTGGAACATCTTCACAAGTTGTTTTAGGAGATGGATCTTTAGGAACATTTACAAGCGGTACAATGTCAAGCTTTGATTTGACTGCAGATAGTGGTACTGATCAAACAATAACAAACGGACAAACATTAAACATCGCTGGATCAAGCGGTAGAGTTACAACTGTAGTTGGAAACACCGACAAAGTTACTATTGATTTAGCGACAAGTGGTGTAACTGCAGGAAGTTATACATCTGCTGATATTACAGTTGATGCTTATGGTAGAATAACTGCTGCTGCAAGTGGCGGTGCTGGAACAATGTCATCATGGACATTAGGTGGAGATTCTGGATCAGATCAAACGATCAGCGATGGAAACACTGCATCTTTTGAAGGTGGTACTGCAATTTCTACTGTAGCTGGAGCAACAGATAAATTAACAATTAGCTTAGATGATACTGCGGTTACGCCAGGATCATATACTAACGTAAGTTTAACTGTAGACCAACAAGGTAGATTAACAGCAGCATCAAGTGGATCAACTCCGGGATCAATGTCTTCTTGGATATTAAGTGGAGATAGTGGTAGTAACCAAACAATAAATGATGGTAATACAGTTGATATTGCTGGAGGTACAAAAATTAGCACTGTTGCAAGTTCCACAGATACACTAACTGTAAGTCACGACACACAATCGCAAACTAATACAACACCGAGTTCTACATTAACAAGTGGTGGAACATTTACAGCTCTTTCAGCTAATGTAGGTGTAGATTCAACTGGTCATGTTACAGGTCAAGCACTTGAAACTTATACTTTACCAACTTCAGATAATTATGGTTCTTGGAATTTAGCTGGAGATAGTGGTTCTTCACAAGCAATAGCAAGTGGTAACACCGCAACTATTGCAGGTGGTACTGCATTAACTTCTGTGGCTGGAGCAACCGATACTGTAACGATAAGCTTAGATGATACAGCTGTAACCCCTGGTTCTTATACGTTAGCAAGTATTACTGTTGATCAACAAGGTAGAATTACTGCGGCAAGTAGTGGTTCATCCGGTACAATGACAAGCTGGACACTTTCTGCGGACAGTGGATCAAATCAAACAATAAGTGATGGTAACACAGTAGATATAGCTGGTGGTAGTGGTATTTCAACTGCCGCAAGTAACACTGATACTGTTACAGTAAATCTTGATATTAATGGATTAACTGGTAATACATCACCAGTTCCAGCAGATTTTATTGCAACTTATGATATAAGTGATACTGCAAATAAAAAAGTAGCAATACAAGACATTCACTTAGATATGTTAGGTAATGCAGAAAGCGATGTAAACTTTGGAGGAAACAAATTAGTATCCGTAGGAAGTGGTACTGTAGCCACTGATGGTGTAAACTTAGGTCAAGTACAAGGATTAATTGCAGGAGTAGGTTTATTCAAAGGTGGATATAATGCAAATACAGGTTTAACTACAAACTTAGGTGCAGGAAATGGTTCATTAGATGGAGCAAGTAACATTGCTTTAGATGGTGGTGACTTCTTCGCTGTAACTGTTGCAGGTACTGCATTCTTTACAGAAACTCTGGAGCCAGGTGATATGATTTATGCTGTAGCAGATATTGCAGCAAGTTCAAGTCCAAGTATATCAGAATATACAGTTGTAAAACAAGACGATAATGTAGCCGGAGCTGGAGCGACAGATGGAGCAACACAAAAAGGTGTGGCTGGATTTGACAGTGGAAACTTTGGTGTAACAGCAAATGGTTTTGTTACATTAGATGATACAGGAGTTACTGCAGCCAGTTATGGTGGTGCAACTAAATCACTTTCAGCTACTGTAACTGCAAAAGGTTTATTAACTTCGTTAAGCGAACAAAACATTGCAATTACAGCATCTCAGGTAACTGATTTCTGTAGTGCAGTAAGCACATGTGTTGCTGCTAATGAGCAATACGCAGTAAGTATTGGTAATGGAAATGATGCTTCCTTTGCAGTAAATCATGGTTTAAGCACAAGAGATGTTATTGTTCAGCTTTATGATAATAGTACATATGATACTGTATTCGCTGATGTTGTGAGAACAAGTGATTCAGTTGTTACAATATCATTTAACTCGGCACCTGCAACAAATGACATTAGAGTGTTAGTGAGCAAGTGTACATAAACACTTTAATACAATATGGCAATACAATATTTATCCAGTCTCAATATAGATGGAGGATTAACCACAGGTAGTTCGTCTACAATAGCCGGAGCAACTTTTACTTCGGGGTTAGCGATGAGTACCAATAAGATTACCGGTCTTGGTGATCCTACACAAGCACAAGATGCTGCGACAAAAAACTATGTAGATAGTCTATCGGTTGGGGTAACGGAAGTTGATGCAAACAGTACAAAAAATGGACTTACATTAACGACAACCCCATCAACTGGAATTGTATCTACTGGATCTGTAGTATTAGGTGGTACTTTACAAATAAATAATGACGATTGGAGTGGTAATGATTTAGCTATTGCTAATGGTGGTACAGGAGCTTCTACAGCAGCTAATGCTCTTATTAATTTAGGAGGTTCTAATATTGGAATAAATATATTTGAGGCTACCGATCCAAGTGCTGTAACTTTTCTTAGAGCAAATGCCGACAATTCAGTAAGTTTTTTAAGTGCTTCAAATTTCAGAACAGCAATAGGTGCGGGAACAGGTTCAGGCTCAATGTCAAGTTGGTTTTTAACAGCAGATAGTGGAACTGCAGAAACTATTACAAATGCTGAAACAGTAGATATAGCGGGTGGAACAAATATAACAACATCGGTTGGTGGTAACACCATAACCATAGATAATAGTCTTACAAACTTAAACCAATTAACAAACGGTCCTGGATATACAACTAATGTAGGAACAGTAACAAGTGTTGGGGTATCAGTAAATGCAGGATTAAGTGTATCTGGTTCACCAGTTACTTCAAATGGAACTATAAATGTTACATTATCATTAGATGGTTTGTCAGATATGACACAAACCATGGTTGGTTCAGATGAGTTCATTGTATTAGATAGCTCTATACAAAGAAGAAAAGCAGCTAATGAAATAGGTTTAAGTATATTCAATAATGATGCAGGATTCACAAGTAACACTGGTGATATAACTGCTGTAAGTGCAGGTAGTGGATTGAGTGGTGGTGGTTCGAGTGGAGGTGTTACATTAAATGTAGACTATACAGGAAGTGATAATATTATTTTAGCTTCTGGTACTGCAGCTACTGGTACGCTTAGTACAAGTGATGTACTTTTAGTTAGTAGCGGTGCAACCAACAACGTTTTCTATTCTACACTTAGTAACTTGCCATTTACAAATAATAGTGGTGATATAACAAACGTATCAACTACCACACCAATAAGTGGTGGTGGCTCAAGTGGGTCTGTGACTATATCACATGCTGACTCAGGTGTAACTGCAGGTTCTTATACTAATTCAAGTATAACAGTAGATGCAAAAGGACACGTAACTTCAGCATCAAATGGTTCACCACGAACTTTATCACAAATATTAGCAGCAGGAGACACAACAAGTGGTCAAAATATAGAATTTGGTTTATCAGGAGGTAATCCAGGTAGTGATGATGTATTAAAATTTGGTGGAGGAGTAGGTGAACCTAAGTTAGAATTATATTCTACAGTAGCAAACTCTCATATAAAAGAAAGTGGATTAGGTGCATTATTTGTTCAAGGAGAATACATTTATTTAACAGACAGTACAGATACAGCAAAATATATACAATTAGAACAACCTAATTCTACAGTACAGCTTAACTATAATGGATCATCAAGACTATTAACTACTTCTGCAGGTGTAACTGTAGGTGGTGTTATAACTGCAACTGGTGGTACATCAACAAACTGGAACTCTGCATATAACAATACGATTACAGGCTTTAGTGATAGTGGTTCTTCAACAGTAACACTAACACTTACTCAACAAGATGGAGGGACTTTAACCACATCTTTTGCAGTACCTCAAGGTGATATAACAGCAGTTAATGCTGGAAGTGGTATAAGTGGAGGAGGAACTTCAGGGTCAGTAACTATTACAAACTCAGACAAAGGTTCTTCACAAAGCATATACAAAAATTTTACTGCCGATAATGGTGGTACCGCAACAGCTAATAGTAATAATGATACTATGGATATAGCTGGAGGAACAAACATAAATACTGCTCGTTCAGGTGATACTATCACTATTAACAACGAGATTACTAATAACAACCAGCTAACAAATGGTTCAGGTTATGTTACAAGCTCAGGCGTAACATCTGTTGCTACAGGAAATGCAAACACATTAACTAAAAGTGGTACTACTTCAGTTACTTTAACACCAAATACTGGAGCTGTTACTAATGGAGGTGGAAATCTTGCTACAGGAGATCAAATATATGATTTCGTTACAGGACAGATTGCCAACATACCTTCAGGTTTAGCTTTTGAAGGCAACTGGAATGCAGCTACAGACACTCCAGACTTATCTGGAGCATCACCAAGTAACGGACAATTTTATATTGTATCAGTTGCTGGTTCAACTAACTTAGATGGAATAACTGATTGGAAAGTAGGAGACTGGGCCATATATGTAGACAACGGAGCTGGAACAGATGCTTGGCAAAAAATTGATAACACCTCTATATTAAGTGGATCTGGATCATCGGGTAGAATGACATTTTGGACTGGAGCATCTTCATTAAGTAGTGATGCTGATTTAACTTATAATAGTGGTACAAATGTATTAACAGTAGGTAGTGGAAATTCTACAAACTGGACTACGGCATATAATAATTCTATAACTGGGTTTAGTGATAGTGGTTCATCTACAGTTACTTTAACTTTAACACAACAAGATGGTGGCACACTAACAACTTCGTTTGCTGTACCACAAGGAGATATAACATCAGTTGCTGCAGGAACAGGTATAAGTGGAGGTGGAACTTCAGGAGCAATAACAATTACAAACTCAGATAGAGGTTCTTCACAAGCTATATATAAAAACTTTAGCGCAGATAATGGCGGTACTGCAACGGCAAATAGTAACAACGATACTTTAACAATAACAGGAGGTACAAATATTAATACAGCTCGTTCAGGTGACACGATTACTATCAATAACGAAATAACTAACAATAACCAGTTAACTAATGGAGCTGGTTATACTACTAATGTAGGGGATATAACTGGAGTTACTGCAGGTACAGGAATGAGTGGTGGAGGTACAAGCGGTACTGTTACTTTAAATTGTTCTATTACAAATAACAACCAGCTAACAAATGGAGCTGGATATGTAACGAGTTCAGGAGTAACTTCAATAAGTACAGGAACAGGATTAGATGGTGGTACAATAACTGGATCAGGTACTATTACTTTAGATTTATCTGAGTTTACAGATATGACAGCTGCTATGACAGGATCAGATGAGTTCATAGTATTAGATTCAGGAGCAGAAAGAAGAAAGGCTGCAAGCGAAATAGGACTTAGTATATTTAATAATGACGCTGGCTTTACAAGTAACAGCGGAGACATAACTAATGTATCTACAAGTTCTCCAATAAGTGGAGGAGGATCAAGTGGATCAGTAACTATTTCTCATGCTAATTCAGGTGTGACTGCAGGTTCATATGCAAGAGCTACTGTAACAGTAAATGCTACAGGACACATTACGTCTATATCAGCTAATGGTGATGCAACTGGTGTAACTTCGGTTGCAACTGGAACAGGATTAACCGGTGGAACTATTACATCCACTGGAACATTATCGTTGAACTTAAATGGTTTATCAACAACAACAACTGCTGGTAATGCAGATTTCTTTGCAGTAGTAAACAGTAGTGGTTCACAATATAAAATAGCACCTGGTAGTATAAACATATCTACATTTAATAATAATTCAGGGTTTACTTCTAATGCAGGAGATATTACTGCAGTAGTTGCTGGTACAAACCTGTCTGGTGGTGGTACAAGTGGATCAGTTACATTAAATATGGCAACTGGTGGAGTTGGTGCTGGTACTTATGGTAGTACATCAAATAGCACTAAAATAGATAACATAACAGTAGATGCATATGGAAGGGTAACAGCTGTAACAACAGGAGGAACTGGTAGTGGTAATGGAGATATTACAGCAGTAGTTGCAGGAACTGGATTAAGTGGTGGTGCATCTTCAGGTAGTGCTACAGTAAATATAGATGTAGGTTCATCTGGAAACTGGTGGGATAAAGGAGTTATGGTTGCCTCTGATGGTGTGGTGGAAGTTGGTAAATATATGGACTGGCATGATGCTAATGGCGATACTTCAGACTTTGATGTTAGAATGACTTGTGTTGGATCTCAAATGCAATTTAGTGGGGATATATTAGTATCAAGTACAATTAATTCAAATGCAGATTTAAGAGCGCCTATATTATATGATTCGGCTAATACAAGTTACTATTTTGATGGAAGCAATACTGGAGATTCTATTAGAGTTGCAGGAGACATTGTAGCGTTTTTCTCAGACGAAAGATTAAAAGACATACAAGGTAACATACCAGATGCTTTAAACAAAGTAAAACAACTTAATGGTTTCTATTATACAGCTAATGAAAAAGCACAAGAGTATGGTTACGAAGCAGACAAAAAAGTTGGATTATCTGCACAAGAAGTAGAATCGGTATTACCAGAAATTATAAAAGAAGCACCGATCGGTGATGGTTATAAAACTGTTGATTATGCGAAGGTTGTACCTTTACTTGTTGAAGCGATAAAAGACTTATCGAAAGAGTTAGAAGAAGTAAAGAAACAACTTAATCATAATTAACAATGGCAGTACCTTCAAGTGGAACATTAGAAATGTTAGGAATAGCTCAAGAGTGTATGTTCGCTTCATATGGCTCAGGAACTATAACAGGTGGTATACATATAGACTGTCTTGTTAATGGTGGACAGTGTGCGCCTGGAACAATGACATTTCCAACTATTAATACAAGCTCACCCTCACATCCAGACACCTCTACACCATACAAGTTTTCAGAGTTTTATGGATATGATAAAGATGCAGTATCATCTATACAAAGATTTAGAACTACTTCTAATTATCCTAAAATATTTTTCGGATGTTTCGTAACATGTAACGTTGCTTTTTATACTGCTGGTGCTATTTCGGTAGGGAACAATGTATATCAAAATTCAGCTTTAACAAATCCGTTAGGTAATGGAAACTGGGGATTTGCAGGCACAACATCTGGAGCATCCTCAACAGCTGTGATGACTCTTGTTTTTGGTACTGGCTATGTAAATAATATATTTTTATGTAGTGGTCCATCAGATGAAAGATTAAAAAAGAATATTAAAAAAATAGGAAAATCATTTAGCGGTATAAACATATATGAGTTTGAATATAAATATCCTGAATTATGTTATGGAGGTAAGTTTCAAGGAGTATTAGGACATGAAGTACCTTGGGCAACTACTGAAGATGATAATGGATATTTGTATGTAGATTATTCAAAAGTAGATGTAGACTGTAAATCAATTAGGTAGTATGAAAATAGAATCTATAAAATTATCAGAATATCAAGGAAAATACTTTAGTGTAACTAAAAGTCATGGAAAAGCTACAATGCATTTTGGAGACAATTACATTGATAATGAAGATTATTATGCTGATTATATGTTAGGTAAATGCGAGTGTCCTGTATCAGAAATGTTTGAAGGTATAGGAACAGACAGTATCTTAATATGTGGTTTAGGTATGGGGTTAGTTCCATTATTAGCAGAAACTTTATATGGCAAAGTAGATGTTCTTGATTATAATAAAGAACTTATAGATTATATATCTGACAGAAATATTTTACCATCAAGTGTAAATGTTATTTTTGCAGACGCATATACATATACACCTACTCAAAAATATGATTTAATTTTGGTAGATCTATGGTGGGATTCATCAGATATTAATGATGAACAAAAAGCTACACTTCAAACTAATTATGGTGACTACTTAAATGATAATGGTAAAATAGTTTTACCAGTAACATTCAATTCTTTGTAAATATATTTTTGTTATCTTTGTGGTTTATGTTTAACAATTAAAATTAAATAAAATGGCAAAAAAACTTAAAGAAGAAGAATTAAAAGAGATTCAAACATTAAATCAAAAATTTGTTAATACAAAAATTGCTATTGCTGACGCAGAGGTTAATAAAAAAAATCTTGTTTTAGCATTAGAAGGTATACAACAAGAGTTTAATGATATTGAAAAAAAATTAATTGAATCATACGGAGAAAACTCTATAATTGATTTAAAATCTGGAGAAGTAAAAGATCCTGAAGTAGCTAAAGAAACAGCAGAAAAAAAATAAAGCATGGCAAAAATAAGCAACCAAGCAGCATATCCCTTAGTAACTAACGTAGATTTAGCTGACTATCTTGTCATGACCGATAAGGATAACAAGTTAGAAACTAAAACAGTTACGGTAGAACAATTAAAAGATTTGTTTGGGGTAACTACCTTGGTTGCTCATGTTATTGTAAACGCTGGTACTTTAACTAATTTAGGCACAACAGATGCAACTTTGATTGCAGCTCCAGGTGCAAATAAGGTCATAGATCTTATAAGTATTGATCACTATTTAGACGCAGGAACTGCTCAATACCAATTTGGTAACGATTTAATAATTAAAATTGGAGCTACTCCTTTTGGCACTTTAAGCCAACAGTCGGCTAATTTTGCTACTGATTTAGTTAGTAAAATTGAAACAGGTGCTACAACTAAAGTGATAGAACAAAATACTGCTGTAACATTAACATCAGCAGGAAATCCAACAGCGGGAAATGGTATAATGTATTTTAATATTTTATATCGAATACTTAATGTTGGACCAACATTTTAATTAAATGGATATAAGAAAATTATCAATAGGTTCTGATTACAAATCAGGAGCCATGCATTATATTGTAGGTCAAGAAGTTTTGGGCGGTAGTCATAAAATTCACTTAATTCAACAAGACACTAATTACGATTCATATAAAATATGGATAGAAAAAAATAATGAGATTGTTTTGTGGAAAGAATTTATAAAGACACTTCCCATATCCATTGAATACAATATAAATTTTTGATGCAATCCTTATATTCTTTTATAGTTACTCCCTTAAAAAATCGTAGATATGACAACATTAAATACTACGATGACAAGCGATTTTTTACAAGTGTAAGTGAAGAAGACCATACGGTATCAAACAGGTTTGCTAAAGTATTACAGCTTCCAAAAAATTATAATGGTGAAGTAAATGTTGGAGACACATTATTAGTTCACCATAATGTTTTTAAATATTACAATGATATTTATGGTAGACAAAAAAGTGGAAGAAGTTGGTTAATTGATGATTTATTTTTGGTAGATCATGATCAGTTTTTTCTATACAAACAAGAAGATAAGTGGTATAGCCATGGTAAATATTGTTTTGTTAAACCCGTACCAAAAACTAAATCATTTATTGATGCCGCAGGTGTTACAAATGAACCTCTACATGGTATCATAAAATATTCTAACAAACAACTTGAAGAATTAGGTATCTTTGAAGGAGATCTTATTTCATTTCAACCTAACAGTGAATATGTTTTTTATGTAGAGGATGAAGAGTTATATAGGATGTATACAAATAACATTACAATTAAATATAATCATGGATACAAAGAAAATTAAAATAGATATTATTAAAGCAGGAGAAAGTGCAGTTAAAGAACTTATTGATGTTGCAAAAGAAAAAATTATCAAACCAGATCCAGAAGATGAGTTAGCTGCGGATAGATTAAAAAATGCAGCTGCAACAAAAAAGTTAGCTATATTCGATGCATTTGAAATACTAAAAAGAATCGAAGAGGAAAGGGATAAATTAGAAGGAATAGAAACAAAAAACAATTTACCTAAAGGCTTTGCAGAATCAAGATCTAAATAATATTTACTTTGAATTACAAAACGTAATACCTAAAGCTGTTTTAAAAAGAAAAAACAGCAGTCACAGTTGGGGATATGGGTATAATGAAAAGTATGATATTGTAGTCATATCTAAAGATGGTACAATAGGCCAGTGTATAAATATATCTGGTTTAAGAATAGCTCTACCCAAAACTCCAAATCAAGTATACAAACGATCTCAAAAAGAAAAAGATCAATATTGGGAACCTTTTGATATTCATAGAGATATAAAAAAAATACCTAATATTTTTGTTTGGCATGATGCTCCGCCTCCATTTAAAAACAAATGGATAGATTATATAGAGACAGAGTTTAACAGAAGAGAAAAAGGCTTTTGGTTTTACAATAACGGTATACCAACTTACATGACGGGAACACATTATATGTATTTGCAATGGACTAAAATAGATGTGGGTCATCCTGATTTTAGAGAGGCAAACAGATTGTTTTATATTTTTTGGGAAGCGTGTAAAGCTGATAAAAGAAGTTTTGGTATGTGTTATTTGAAAATAAGACGTTCAGGCTTTTCTTTTATGAGTTCTTGTGAGGGTGTAAACACCGCAACAATAACAAAGAATGCAAGGGTTGGTATTTTATCTAAAACAGGTTCTGATGCAAAAAAAATGTTTACAGATAAAATAGTGCCTATATCACATAACTATCCATTCTTTTTTAAACCTATTCAAGATGGTATGGATAAACCAAAAACAGAATTAGCATTTAGAGTACCCGCATCAAAGATCACAAAAAAAAATATGTTTGAAGTTGAGAAAGATACATTGGAAGGATTGGACACAACTATTGATTGGAAAAACACTTCAGATAATAGTTATGATGGAGAGAAGTTACAACTATTAATACATGATGAAAGTGGTAAATGGGAAAAACCTGAAAATATTTTAAATAACTGGCGTGTTACAAAAACGTGTTTAAGATTGGGAAGTAAAATTATTGGTAAGTGTATGATGGGTTCAACATCTAATGCATTAGACAAGGGAGGTAGAAACTTTAAAAATCTATTTATGGATTCGGATGTAGATAAAAGAAATGCAAACGGACAAACCAAAACCGGATTGTATTCTTTATTTATACCTATGGAGTGGAACATGGAAGGCTTTATAGACAAGTACGGTATGCCTGTTTTGCAAAACCCTGATAATGAAATAGTTGGTGTGGATGATGAATATATATATCAAGGTGCAATAGATTACTGGAAAAACGAAGTTGATTCATTAACACAAGATGCTGATGCATTGAATGAATATTATAGACAATTTCCACGTACAGAATCTCATGCATTCAGAGATGAAAGTAAACAGTCTATATTTAACTTAACAAAACTATATCAACAAATAGACTATAACGATTCATTAATAAAAGAACATTTTGTAACACAGGGTTCTTTTAGTTGGAAAGATGGTATAAAAGATTCTGAGGTTGTATGGACTCCAAATAAAAGAGGCAGATTTTTTGTAACTTACATACCACAAACTCATCTTCAAAATAATGTAATTAAAAAAGGAGATAGGTTTTATCCTGCTAACGAGCATTTAGGATCATTTGGATGTGATTCATATGATATTTCAGGTGTAGTTGTAGGAAAAGGTTCTAATGGTTCCTTGCATGGTTTGACTAAGTTTAATATGGATGATGTCCCAAGTAACCATTTTTTTTTAGAATATATAGCAAGACCTCAAACTGCTGAAATATTTTTTGAAGAAGTTTTAATGGCTTGTGTATTTTATGGTATGCCAATCTTGTGTGAAAATAATAAGCCAAGATTATTATATCATTTTAAAAATAGAGGTTATCGTCCGTTTTGTATAAATAGACCAGATAGAACTTTTAACAAACTATCTAAAACCGAAAAAGAAATTGGTGGTATACCAAATACCTCAGAAGACGTAAAACAATCGCACGCTTCTGCTATTGAGTCTTACATAGAAAAATATGTTGGACTTGATATGATGGGTACATATAGACAAAAAGGCGATATGGGTGAAATGTATTTTCAACGTACTTTAGAAGACTGGGCCAAGTTTGATATTAACAACAGAACAAGGTTCGATGCGGCAATAAGTTCAGGTTTAGCTATTATGGCAAATCAAAAACACTTATATACACCGTCTAAAGAAAAATCGAAAATAAGCATTAACTTTGCCAGATATAACAATAGCGATTTAGTTAGTCGAATAATTAATAGATGAAAGAGGTTACAATTAATTTAAAAGCTGCGGCCTTTCCTGATCAATTTGCATCTGATTCTCAAAAAGATACAATAGAGTATGGTTTACAAGTAGGACAAGCAATTCAATACGAATGGTTTAGAAAAGAAGGTGGTTCATGTAGGTTTTTCAACCAATGGTCACAGTTTAATAGACTGAGATTATACGCACGTGGTGAGCAATCGGTAGCAAAATATAAAAACGAAATTGCTGTAGATGGTGATTTGTCATATCTTAATTTAGATTGGACCCCTGTTCCAATTATTCCTAAAATGGTTGACATAGTAGTAAATGGTTTGAATGATCGTTTATTTAAAGTGGAAGCTTTTGCAGAAGATGCAATGTCGGCTGAAAAAAGAAATCAATTTCAAGATAAAATAGAAGGACAAATGATTGCACGTCCTTTATTAGAACAAATTTCTAATGACTTTGAAGTAGATGTTTTTCAAATGGACCCAAAACAATTACCTGAAAATGATCAGGAGTTAGAGTTGTTTATGCAAATGAATTATAAACCAGCTGTAGAGATTGCTGCAGAAGAAGCAATCAGCACTGTGTTACATAAAAATCAATACAACGAAACAAGAAAAAGATTTGATTATGATTTAATGACACTTGGTGTCGGTATGGCAAAGCATCAGTTTTTACCTGGTCAGGGTATAGAAATTGATTATGTTGATCCAGCTAATGTTGTTTATAGTTATACAGAAGATCCTTATTTCAAAGATTGTTTTTATTGGGGTGAAGTCAAAACCATTCCTATGTCTGAACTTGTTAAAATAGATCCAGACATTACAAATGAAGAAATGGAAGAAATTTCCAAGTACAGCCAATCATGGTACAATTATTTTAATAATGCTCAGTATTATGAAAACTCTATTTTTCAAAGAGATGTATGTACATTACTTTACTTTAATTATAAAACCACACACAAGATGGTTTATAAAAGAAAAAGAATGGCAGATGGAAGTTATAAAGTTGTAGAAAAAGATTCTGATTTTAATCCACCACAAGAAATGATGGATGAAGGAAACTTTGAAAGAATAGAAAAAAATATAGAAGTATGGTATGATGGTATCATGGTAATGGGAACTAATATAGTTATTAAATGGGAGCTTGCTAAAAATATGGTAAGACCTAAATCTGCAAGCCAACATGCTTTACCTAATTATGTAGCATGTGCGCCAAGAAGTTATAAAGGAACATTTGAGTCTTTAGTTAGACGTATGATCCCTTTTGCTGATTTAATACAGGTTACACATTTAAAGATTCAACAAGTAGTAGCAAGAGTCGTACCTGATGGTGTATTCATTGATGCAGATGGATTAAATGAAGTAGACCTGGGGACAGGTGCGGCATATAATCCTGAAGATGCTTTAAGATTATATTTCCAAACAGGTAGTGTTATAGGTAGATCGTATACACAAGACGGTGAGTTTAATAATGCACGTACACCTATACAACAATTAAATTCTAACTCAGGAGCAGGCAAGTTACAAATGTTAATAGGTAATTATAATCATTATTTAGATATGATTAGAACTGTTACTGGTCTAAATGAAGCAAGAGATGGGTCTACACCAAACCCTGATGCATTAGTCGGTGTACAAAAATTAGCAGCACTTAATTCAAACACAGCTACCAGACATATATTAAATGCAAGTTTATATATGACAAAAAGAATGGCTGAAGGTATTGTATTAAGAACAGCTGATGTTTTAGAGTTTGCTGAATTTAAAGATCAGTTTGCTATGCAAATTGGAAAATATAATTTAGGAATATTAGAAGATATTAAAAATTTATATTTATATGATTTTGGTATATTCTTACAATTAGCACCAGACGAAGAAGAAAAAGCAATGCTTGAACAAAATATTCAAATGGCGTTATCTAAAGAAGATATTAGTTTAGAAGACGCTATTGATATTCGTCAACTGCATAATTTAAAAATGGCTAACCAGTTATTAAAAGTAAAACGTAAAGCAAAAGCAGCAGCCGAACAAGAACAACAAATGATGCAACAAGAAATGCAAGCTGCAACGCAACAACAAAACATTATGGCTCAAGCGCAAGCTGAACAACAAAAAATTCAAGCAGAAACGCAAGCTAAAATGCAAATAAAACAGGCTGAAATAGCTATGGAAATTGAGAAGATGAAAAATGAAGCTATGTTAAAATCACAGTTAATGGAAACTGAGTTTGCATATAACATGCAATTAAAAGGTATAGAGCAATCTCAAATAGATAAGAGAGAGATGGCTAAAGAAAAAGGTAAGTCTGAGAGAATTAGTCAAGCAAATTCTCAACAGTCTAAATTAATTGAACAACGTAAAAGAAATTTACCATCTGTAAGTTTTGAATCTAATGAAGACTCTTTAGATGGTTTTGATCTTTCCGAATTTGATCCAAGATAATGAGAGGTAGTAAACTTAGTAAAAAAAATAGAAGAAGGCCTAAACCTAAAAAGGGTGAAATAAGAAACATTGTCGATGACTATGGGAAACCAAAAGTCATGGGTAGTGCAGGAATGTTAGGAAACATTGGAGGTGGTGCTGTAATAAAAGGTGCCTCTCTTTTAAAACAAGGTTTTAAAAACTTTGGTAAATCCAAGCTTATAGAAAAAGGCCTTGCGATGGTTGATAAAAAGTTAAATAAACTTAAAACCAAAAAGAAGAAAAAAAGCAGTACAAGAGGTAGATGATGTTCGATGATTTCAATATTTCTAAATTTAAAGATGTTAAATACCCTGCTGACTTTTCTCTCAAAGCTTTAGGAGAAATACGTAAACTTCAACGCACACCGTTAGATGTTAAGTTTGCAAATAAATATGATAATGTTTTTAAAACATTTAAAGATTTATTTAATAATAGAACCAGAAAATTTCCTGACAAATTAGTAAAAGACTTAATTGCAGAATCTCAACCTGTAATTTTAAAAATAAAAAACTACCATAATCGTAAAAGACCAAATGAATTGGCTGAATATTACAATATAGATTTATCTTATAACGATATGAAGAGCGCAAAAACTCCTGCGTTTCCTTCAGGTCATTCAGCACAGTCAATGTTGATAGCTTTGGTATTAACTGACATGTATCCAGAAATGCAAAAGGAGTTAATGCAAGCTGCACAAAATATTTCAAAAAGCAGAATACTTGCAAGAGTGCATTATGAATCAGATAAAACAATGGGAGAAAAGCTTGGTGAAAGCTTATTTAATCATTTTAAAACCGCTTAAAATATATAATAAATTATTGTTTAATTTTGTTTAAAATTTAATCAAATGAAAATACAAGTTAAAGCAGTGGAAGGCAACACTCAAAAATCAAAAGCCGAAATAGAAGAGAAATTATTAAAGGATCATGAAGAGAAACTTAATAATGAATCTTCAGAAGAAAAAGTAGAACAGGTTAAAGAACCTGTAAATGAAAGTGTTGAAGAAAAAGTAGAGTCAACACCAGAACAAAAAGTTAACAAAGAAACTCCCTCATCAGAGTTAAATGATGAAGACGTTCTTTCTTATATTAAAAACAGATATGACAAAGACATCAATACTGTTGATGAATTGTTTGAGACTAAAGAATCAAACCCTCAATTACCAGAAGATGTTAAGTTGTATATGGATTATAAAAAAGAAACCGGACGTGGTATAGAAGACTTTTATAAATTACAAAAAGACTACGATGCCATGGACGATGATTCTGTTTTAGCTGATTTCATTAGCACGCAAGAAGATGGTCTTGATGCTATTGATATACAAGATATTATGGACGACAAATTCGGCTTCAATGAAGAAGAAGATGAAGAACGTGATATTAAGAGAAAAAAATTAGCTAAGAAAAGAGAACTTGCGAAAGCGAAGAAGTTTTTCAAGGAACAGAAAGATAAGTATAAAATTCCTCTTGAGTCAAGTGGGGGTGGATTATCTGAAGAACAAGAAAAAGATCTAAGTGCTTACAAGAAGTATATCGAGGAATCTAAAACTAATGCGGATGGCCGACAAAAAAGGTATGATTACTTTTTGAATAAAACCAATGAAGTATTCGACACTGAGTTTAAAGGTTTTGAATTTAGTGTAGGTGAAGACAAAAAGGTTAATTATAAACCTGGTACTGCAGAAGAACTGAAAAATAATCAGTCAGATGTAAATAAATTTGTAAACAAGTTTATGGGCGATGACGGATTAATAGTGGATCCTGAAGGATACCATCGAGCTTTATCAGTTGCGATGAATCCTGAAAAATTTGCTAAGTTCTTTTATGAGCAAGGTGTAGCAGCAACAGTAGATGATGTTGCTCGTAAGTCTAAGAATATCAATATGGATATTCGTAAAGCACCACAACTCAGTACAAAAGACAGTCTAAAAATTAGACCTGTTGGTGATACGACAAGTGGAAGAGGACTCAAAATTAGAAGTATTAAAAAAGTTTAACAAATTAAAAATTTAAAATTATGGCAGTAAATGTTTCACCAGGTTTTGAATTGCAACCTTCGGCTCAACAGGTCCCTGTTGAATCGAATTATATCAACAACTTTGATTTCTTGAATCAGTATTTACCTGATACTTACGAAAAAGAATTTGAAAGATATGGCAATCGAAGCGTAAGTTCCTTCCTAAGAATGGTAGGAGCTGAGATGCCTTCTAACTCCGACCTTATTAAATGGTCTGAGCAAGGAAGACTTCACATTAAGTACAAAAACGCAACATCAGCAGCAGCAGCTGGATCTGATACAGCGGTTTGGACTATACCAGGAATCGGAGCAGCACCAGGTACTGGAGCTAACGATCCTACAAACTATGATCCTCAGTTAGATGCTAACTCAGGAATTTTGTCAGCTCTTAGAGTTGGACAAACAATTATGATCTCAAGCAATGCAGCAGGATCTAACAATACCAATAAAGCGGTTATCACTGTAGCACCTACATCAGCTAACCCTAACGTATTCACAGTAGCATACTATGAAGGCGGTGGGCAAACTATGGCGGCTGCAGTAGCATGTGACATCTTTATCTACGGTTCTGAATTTAATAAAGGAACTAACGGTATGGACGGATCTCTTGAAGCTGATAGCTCAATCTTTGACAATAAGCCAATTATTATTAAAGATAAGTATTCAGTATCAGGTTCTGATATGGCACAGATCGGCTGGATCGAAGTATCAGGCGAAGATGGCGTAAGCGGATACCTATGGTATTTAAAGTCTGAGCATGACACAAGATTGAGATTTGAAGATTATATGGAAACAGCTCTTATTGAAGCTGTACCTGCAGACGCTGCGTCTGGAGCAGGTGGTTACTTCCAAGGAGTAGCTGCAGCTGCATCAGCAGCAAACCTTAACGGTTCTGAAGGTGTATTCTATGTAGTAGGTCAAAGAGGTAATGTATTCGGTGGAGGTAATCCAACGACTCTTGCTGATTTTGACAGTATCATCCAAAGATTAGATAAGCAAGGATCTATCGAAGAAAATGTAATTTTCGTAAATAGAAACTTCTCATTTGATATTGATGATATGTTAGCTGCACAGAACTCTTACGGAGCTGGCGGTACTTCATATGGTCTATTTGATAACGATGAAGAAATGGCATTGAATCTTGGATTCTCTGGCTTCAGAAGAGGTTATGACTTTTATAAGTCTGACTGGAAATATCTAAACGATCCTACTATGAGAGGTGGTTTAAATGCAGGAGCAATCAATGGACTATTAGTTCCAGCTGGTTCTACTACAGTATATGACCAAATCTTAGGTAAGAATGCTAAGAGACCTTTCTTACATGTTAGATATAGAGCTTCTGAAACTGAAGATAGAAGATATAAAACTTGGATTACTGGTTCAGCTGGTGGTGCAAGAACATCTTCATTAGATGCAATGGAAGTAAACTTCTTGACTGAGAGAGCTGTTTGTGTCTTAGGAGCAAACAACTTCTTCTTATTCCAAGATGCTTAATATTACTCAATGATTAGGGGAGGATTTACTTTCCTCCCTTAATTATTATAATTAAAATTTAAATTAAATAAAATGAAAAAAGTAAAAGAAAAATACGTAGATAAAGCCTATAGATTAAAAAATCATTCGGCTCCGCTGGCATATATGCTGGCATCAAAACACACACGAAGATCTCCCTTATTATTTTTTGATGACGATACTGGACAAAACAGACCGCTTAGGTATGCAAAAAACCAGAAATCTCCATTTGAAGATGAGCAAGATGGTAACGTGGTTTTAGAACCTATTGTTTTTGAAGATGGTCTGTTAGCAGTGCCAAGATCAAATCAAGTGTTACAAAAGTTTTTATATTATCATCCTTCAAACGGAAAAGTTTTTGAAGAAATAAATAGAGAGAAAGATGCAATGCAAAGCTTATCTTTTATTGAAAGAGGTATTGAAGCTCAAGCTATTGCAAAAGATTTAAAAGGCGATAAATTATATTCTGTAGCCAGAGTAATGATTGGAGCAAGTGCTGATAAAATGTCAACTCCTGAAATAAGAAGAGACATTTTACTTTATGCACAAAATGATCCAGAAGATTTCTTAGATACTGTAAATGATCCTATGTTGGAATTGTATGATGATACAGTTCAGTTTTTTAGTAAACATTGGCTTGTTCTAAAAAATAGTGGCAAAGATGTATATTTTAATTTACCAAAGAACAAACAAAAAATATTAAGTGTTCCTTATGGTGAAGATCACTACTTTATTATGTCTTCTTGGTTTCAAGGTGATGATGGTATAGAATCATATAAGTTACTAAAAAAACGCTTAAAGAATAAAGATTAATAATTCGTACATTTACAGAATTGTTTAACCATAAAATTTATATTAACATGGCAAAATTTTTATCAATCCCTGTAACTGATGAGCAAAAACAATTAGTTAGTGCTGATGGCGTTATTCTTTTAGAACAAGCGTCTACAACTACTGTTGTTATGACTTATGCATCTGCTAAAGTTGTAACTGTTACGCATGCTGCGTTGGGTGCAAATGTTGAATCAATGAGAGACTATTTACAAGACTCTATTGTTTTCGCACAGCAACAACCATGGCATCAAGTTAAGTATGAGTGTGACGCATTACCTGTAGCGGTAAGCGGCATCGGAGTAGCTTAATTAGTAGCTCATTATTATTTAGTGAAAGGGGGTAAAAAAAATTACCCTCTTTTTTTTTTGTTATCTTTGTCTAAAGATTTAATGGATGATAAACTCAGTAAGAAATACAGTATTAGCTGTAGCTAATAAAAACAATTACGGATACATTTCTCCTCAAGATTTTAATTTATATTGTTTACAAGCTCAAATGGATTTATTTGAGGATTATTTTTATCAATATAATAATTGGATTAATAGAGAAAATGCACGTACATCAGGTACTGGATATGCGGATATAGTAAAAGGTTTAGAAGAAGTTATAGATACTTTTTCAGTGTCAGCTTACTTAGCTCAACCAGTAGCTAACGTAAATAATATATACACATTACCAGCTGATTACTATTTAATAAATAAAGTTTTTTATTATCCTACGCTAAAGGTAAGTGGTACAACAACAGGAGTAAATGGTTATGAGCTGATTGATGCTAATCAAACTTTTACAACTTCAGTAGCGGTAGGTGATTTAATTACTAATACCACAGATAATACTTCTGCTTACATCACAGCTATTACCAATGACACAACTTTAGTCATTAGTCAAAACATTATGGCAAATGCAGAAACATATAGTATATATGATAAGAACAATATTACTCAAGTAGAAAGAGTAAATCAAAATAAAATATTTATGTTGACGAGTTCTAATTTAACTGGACCGTCAAATCAATACCCTGCTTATGTTTTAGATGGTATAAATATTACTGTTTATCCTTCAACGATAACTTCAGGAGGTGCTATACAAACACAATACATAAGATACCCGTTAGCTCCAAACTGGACATATTTAACAACATCAGGTAATGATCCGATTTTTAATTCAACAGCTGCGGATTTTCAAAACTTTGAATTACCAGCATCTGATGAACCTAATTTAGTAGCTAAAATATTACAATACATTGGTATTGAAATAAGAGAAAAAGAGGTTTATAATTTTGGGGTTACAGAAGAATCTATAGATACACAAGAAACAAGTTAAGATGACATATATAAACCAATATCAATATTTTTATAACAGTGGTAACAACCCTGAAGATGCTAACAGAGGATCATATCAATATGTTTCTTTGCAAGACATAGTAAACAATTTTATGCTTATGTATGTTGGAAACCATGAGCTTCTTAACAACCTAAGCAGGTATCAAGTTTTATTTCATGCAAAGCGTGGCATTCAAGAGTTGAATTACGATGCAATGAAAAACATAAAAATATTACAGTTAGATGTAGGTAATGAACATAGATTTATATTACCTTCTGATTATGTAAACTGGGTTAGAATATCACAATGGAAAGATGGTTTATTGTTTCCATTATCAGAAAACATACAAACTAATTTTGCAGAAGCATACTTACAAGATAACAATGCAAATATTTTATTTGATCAAGATGGTAATGCATTATCACCACAGGATTCAGAAGTAAGTTTAGCACAGATGGCATCAGCTCCAAGAAGTATTTATTTAAATCCTGGCAGTCCACTTAACGGTGCAGAAGGCTGTTGTATTAATGGAAAATATTATTTTGACTTTAGTGTTGGTGCAAGGTTTGGATTAAATACAGAAACAGCAAATCAAAACCCTACATTTAGAATAGATAAATCGGCTGGAGTTATAAACTTTAGTTCTTTGTCAGGAAGCACATCTATCGTTTTAGAATATATAGCTGATGGAATGGAAAACGGAGATGATTCACTGGTTAGCGTAAACAAATTATTTGAAGAATATTTATATGCTTATATTAAATTCGCCATTTTAAATAGCAGGGTCGGAGTTCAAGAATACATTGTTAATAGAGCAAGAAAAGATAAATCTTCTTTATTAAGAAATGCAAAAATTAGATTAAGTAATATACACCCTGGCAGACTCTTAATGAACTTAAGAGGTCAGAATAAATGGATAAAGTAATATGGCATTAGTAAATACCAATTTCATTTTAGGACGAATGAACAAGTCGGTAGATGAAAGACTTCTACCGCCTGGTGAGTATGTTGATGCTATGAACGTACGACCGGGATCTACAGAAACTACTGAGGTTGGTGCTGTAGAAAACACTCGTGGTAATTTACCATTAACTACATTACGTTTTGGAAATCAAAATCTTTCTACGCAAGCAACATGTATAGGAGCTTATGCAGATGACGCAAATGAAACTATGTATTGGTTTGTCCATGATCCAGCAAACGCAGTTGCGCCTGGAGGTATAGTAGACATGATAGTTTCTTTTAATACAGAAACAACCTCTTTAAGATACCATGTAGTAACAGCAGCTGGTAATGCAGCTAACCCTTCTACTCTAAATTTTGATCCATTGTTTTTAATAAACGCTGTCAATAAGATAGAAGACTTGTTGTTTTTTACTGATGATAAAAATCCGCCAAGAAAAATAAATGTAAAACGAGCTTACACTCTTGCATCGAATGCAGGAGTCGATGGTATAGTTGATGAAGATTTAAATGTTATTGTAAAAATACCAGGTTTTGAAACAGGGTCAAGTACATACACACCTTTACCAGCACCTTCGCTTGAACTATTACAAGTAGCTGGTGGAGAAAATTATTTAAAGGACAGGTTTTTAAGCTTTGCTTATAGATACAGATACTTAGATAATGAATATAGTGCTACGTCATTATTTACTAATCCAGCTTTTCAACCAGGAGATTTTAAATTTGACACCAAAAATTTTAACAATGCAGGTATGGTTAACTCCTACAATGCAGTTAGAATAGATTTTGGTACAGGTAGTAGCAGAGTAAAACAAATTGATTTATTATATAAAGACTCTAACACTAATAGTATTTTTGTTATCGAAAGGTTTAAGAAAAGTGATTATGGGTGGGCAGATGATACTGTACAAAGTTTTACTTTTACAAACAGTAAAATTTATTCACAACTTGGAGCTGACGAATTATTACGTTTATATGATAATGTACCTAAAATAGCTAAAGGTCAAACTATTATGGGTAATAGATTAATGTTCGGTAATTATACTGATGGTTATGATATTACTAACGCAAACGGTCAAGATATAAGTATTGATTTTTCTACTGAACTGTTGGCTAATCGTGTAGACTTTTTAGAGCTGCCAATAGGTGTACCATCAAACGGTACCACTTACTCTGTAGATCCAGTAGGCGGTGGTGTAACAGCAACAAATGCGCTGATGACATTTAATTTGTCAAATATAGCTACAAAATTAAAAGCAGGTAGTACACTAACTCTTGATTTAAATCTTAAACATCAAGGCCTAAGCGGTACAACTACTCAACAGTGTTACATTGATAATGTAAATTTTGAAAATGCTAATTTCAGTTTATCTGTAGAAATAACATTAGATCAAGATTATACTTCAGTATACGACTTATCTATAAGTACATTGTTCAAAGACGCAATAGGATCTCAAAACTTTCAGACAATAGCTCAAGCATCAACTGGTAGATCATTTACAGATCAGTTTAATGCTACTGTAGTTGCACCAGCTATAAACTGTACGTTTACAAAAGAAAACAGTGGTATAACATCTTCATCTACTCAACAAGGTTTTTCTATAACATCATCTCCAGGTAGTAATAATATAGGAATACAAACAATAGCTATACAATATAGAAGTAATACTGGACCAACAAACATGTATGAATATTTTAGAATAGTTTCTGGTACAGCTTTTTTTACAAGTACGTTTGATACTTCTTCTTTACATAGTAATAGAGATTACGAAACAGGTATAGTATATATGGATGAGTATGGTAGAGCATCTACAGTACAGGTTTCTGAATTTAACACGATTTATATACCGCCTGAAAACAGTGTTACTCAAAATAAAATATTAGCAACAATAAATAGTTTGCCACCTTCGTGGGCAACAAAATATAAATTTGTTGTTAAACCAAACAAAGGAGATTACAATATAGTTTATACAAATTTCTTTTATACAAGACCATCAGACAATATGGTGTTCTTTAAGTTAGAAGGAGAAAATCAAAATAAAGTAGAGACTGGAACTAAATTGTTTGTTAAAACAGATGTGACAGGACCTCTTGGCACAGTGGTAGAAGCAGAGGTTTTAAATGTGTCCGGTCAATCAAGAGACTTTTTAGCAACTGACAATGAGCTTGGGCAAGGTTCAAACCAGTTAGCTGGTTTATATATGGAAATAAAACCCTCTGGTTTTTCCGCAACTATTCAAGACGATTCTCTTGTTGACAATGGAGTTAAAAAATATGCAAGTGCCAGAAATAGTATATGTAGACATAAGTTAGGGTATCCATTATTTACTTTTACTGAACCAAGTACAGGTACTTATGTTACCACTAATTATAGTATACCAGCTGGTAGTGTAATAGATATAAGAATAAAACAAAAAAGAAACAGAAGATCATCAGGTTGTGAGGGGTATCATTTTGAATGGAATCAAATATTTACCGCCTCTGCAGATTATACTGACTTTAGAGCGTGGTGGGTAGGAGATAATGTAAACCCTGGTAATGCGAGTCCCGGCCAACTCGAAGGAGATCAACAAATTTTTTACAACACAACTGTAGGAACTCCCAATGGAAACTTCAATGGAGATAACACAGATTATGGAGGGCCAGGAGGTATTGCTGCTTCAGCATTTTGCAATGGCTTTGCTACAGAAACATTTCAGTTTTTACAAGCTACACCCGGAGATGTAAACTCTCCTCTATATTTAGCACTTGTATCTGGTGTGCCTGGTTGTAATGCAAAACTTAACAATAGAATAAGTATAGAGATTATTGTAACTCGAGCAAATAGTTTAGTGGTTTTTGAAACTGAACCAGCAGAAGTGTCAGCCGAATTTTACTATGACTCTGCTGAAGCTTTACCAATAACTAATGGGTTTCATATAGCGGGTAGTGCAGATGAATCACAAAATCAAACTGCAAGTCAACCAGCTGTTGTGCCTTTACCTTTTATGGATTGTTTTACTTTTGGTAATGGTGTAGAAAGTTTTAAGATAGAAGATAACATAGCCACCAAAAGTGTGGTAATAGGTCAAAGAGTTTTAGGTGTATCTGCTGAAGATTTTGCAGAAGCAGACAGGTTCGCTGATATAACTTATAGTGGAGTGTATAGTAGTAATTCGGGCGTTAATAACTTAAATGAATTTAATTTAGGTTTACAAAATTTTAAAGAATGCGAAACAAGCTTTGGACCTATACAAGTATTACATGGTAGAGAAACTGATATACTTACATTACAAGAAGATAAAATATCATATGTATTAGCGTCTAAAAATTTAATTAGTGACGCTGCTGGTGGAGGTGCTTTAACAACTTCAACACCAGTTTTAGGTACGCAAATAGCAAGAACAGAAGAATATGGTATTAGTTTTAATCCAGAAAGTTTTGCGCATTATGCGGATAGCTATTACTTTACTGACGTTAAAAGAACATCAGTTATACAATTAAAAGGAAACTCAGTTAACGATCAGCTAATTGTTATATCAGAAGATGGTATGAGATCTTGGTTTAGAGATGAGTTTCAATTAGGATTAGATACACAAAAATTAGGTGGTTACGATCCATATATGGATGAGTACGTGTTGGGAATGAACTGTATACAAGTTCCTACACCACCGGTAATTTTAGCTTGTGGTTCTGTAGTGCATCAAGACGCTACTACTACAGCAAAAACTTATACAATAGACTTTGGAACTATCGTAGATACTTCTACAAAAATAGAATATGTAATAGCATCTGGAACTGTTAATATAAATGTAAATTGGAATGGCACTAATACAACTTCAGGTAATGTTACCGGAAGCGGTTTCTTTAGTTTTAATAAATCTCAGGCAGCACCTACGACCGCAGTTATAACTGTAACCCCAGTAGGAGGAGCTGCAGAGTTTGATATTACACCGACCTGTCCTACTCAAGATCCTATAACTATTGTTAAATGTGTTATAAATTCAGTACAAGACAGTGGTAAGTTTATACACGTAGAACATCAATGGAATGATTCTACTATTGTAAGTCCTATTGATTCCGTCTCTGCAGAACTGGGGAATAGTAACCTGTTGTTTAGCACATTTAATTCACAAACAGGATTTAGATCAAACGGTGTCTTTCCATACGAAGGAGTTACTGTTACAATGAGAATTAACAAAATAGGTTTTGACGATTACAATTGGTCTTTCCCTGATGATAACATGAGATTCTTATCAACGAACACTGCATATGCAAATAATTTATCAGACGTTCAAACATTATTAAACTTGTCATCAACAATACCAAATGCACAGGTGCAACAACCTTCGTCAAATTTATACAAAGCATCTGTAAATTCTACAACAACGCCAGCTTTAAACCTACCAACTTCAAATAGTTTCTTATATTTGATTTGGGATTTAAGAGATATTGGCGCACAAAAATTATGTTATGATGCAAGTTCTGCATCTGATGCATGCTGTACTTGTACATGGCCTTGTGTCGGGTTTGCAGCTGGTGATGTAGCAGCGACACACGCTGAAGCTTGTCAGCAACCATTAAGTAATACTTATTATCATAGTGGATTAAATGCATTACCTGTTGTAAATGATTTAGTATATAGCAACAGCACGTGTGAAGGAAACAATAGCGGTGCCGCTTCTCCTTTACCAATAGGATTTTATAAAATTAGCAATACAATGTTCATGCAGGTCAACTCAGAAGGAGTGGTTGTCGCTGTAGGTGCATGTTTTACATAGAATTATGGGTACATTAGGAACATATTATTTTGACGGAAACAGTTTTCAAACAGCAACTGCTGTGTATACAAATGCTACTTTAACAACGTTAGCGCCAGATGGTTACTATGCGGGTAGTGGAGTTGTTAGGCAACAACTAAATGGTGTACTATTATCTGCATCAAATTGTGATCAATGTTTGGTTGCATGTGATACCGGAGTATCAGTATCTATTTCAAATACACGTGGTTGGTTTGACGCTAATATTAATGTTGGTAACGATACAGGTGCAGTAGTTTTATATGCTTATTTGGGAGCATCAATACCTGATGGTATAATCGCATACTTTAACAGCCTGCCATACAAAAGACTTACTTGTAATGACAATCATAACGGTGTTACATTAGTAAACGGTGCAGGTGCAACAGTCGACTATGCGGGTATATTATCTCAGAACAATGTCCCAACATATGTGGGTGCATCAAATGGCGGATTAATTACAGGTAGTCCACATACAAACATAGATGAGTATGAGCTTATTAGTGGTACTTATTCACAAACCGGTGCTACAAGAACTATAACAGTTGTTAACTCTCAAGTGGGTACAGCTTCAAGTGGATCACCTACATACACAATGGTTATACCAAAAAATGTAATCACTCAAGATGTACTTAATCTACAAATATTTGGACCACTAAATGGTACATTGTTTAGATGGCAAATAAGTTGTCCACAAGATTTAGTAGCTTTCAAAGGTTCTGTGTTAGGTAATACAACAGCATGTGGCACAAATGATCAAGATTATTATTTTGTGCGTAATGCAACTGGAACAGCACCTCCATTTACTGTTGACACCAATACTTTGCCAGAGATAGGTAACTTTGTTTTTACTCAATCAGATGGCAGCATTTATTTAAATGATACAAATACGTTAAAATATTTTAGTATACCAGGAGGTTTATCATTGGGTGTTAGAAATGGTGTGATAGTTAGTTCATCACTTTGTAGTGGTGGTGCATCACGAACTGCTTATGCTTCAAGTGTTAACGGTGTATTCAATGATGTTTGTGCTGGAAATCCTGTAGCTAATCAAACTTATTATCATGATGGTAATGGAGTGTTACCAGCGGTAAGTGATGTAGTATTTCCTGCTGCTTCAGGTGCCACGACTTTAACGGCAGGATATTATTATCTTGGAGGAACATCACCGAATAGAATATATATAGTAGTTGATAGCAACGGTTTAGTAACAACAGTAGGAAATTGTTAAATTTGTAATTATGGCTTGTGAAGTTTATACATTAACATATGATGAAGGCGTAAAAGGTTGGCCTTCTTTCTATAGTTTTTATCCTGAATATATAAGAGGTATGAATGCATACTTATATACATTTTCAGGAGGGAACTTATATAGACATAATGTAAATCCCTTAAGAAATACTTTTTACAATCAGTTTACTCCATCGTCAATGACCAGTGTATTCAACCCTGAACCATCATTAAGTATTAAATTATTTAAGACAATATCTTTTGAAAGTAATTCTGAATGGAGTTGTGAATCATTAGTTACTGATCTAAGTCAGGGTAATGTAAATACTGCTTTACCTAATATAGACTTTGAACAAAAAGAAGGAGAGTGGTATGGTTACATAAGACACAACGATGGTATTACAAATTATGCATTACGATATAGTAATGGTATAGGTGTGAACACAAATGTAGTTGGTCCAAATAATGCACTTGTTGTATCCTTTGGTGTACCCATAGGAAATATAATTACAATAGGAGCTACAGTGTACACATTAGTTAATGGGCAAGCGCCTGTAGAAGCTGGAGTTGTAAGTAATTTAGATAGAGTAAATAACACTATAACTGTTGATAGTTCTGCAGCGACCGCAACAGCACCAGCTACTGGAGACTTCATAATGTTTGTTAATAATACATTAGCTGAATCATATGGTATGAGAGGATATTATATGGAGTTTAAACTTACTAACAGTTCAAATGCACCGGTAGAGCTATTTGCTGTAGGTAGCAGTGTGATGAAAAGTTTTCCATAGTTTTTTATTATCTTTGCTTAAAATGCAATTAAATATAGAACCATTAAAGCCAAGTGATTATGACGATTATTTGCGTCACTGGTGGAAAGACTGGAGATGGCCTGCGCCAACTAAAGAATTTTTACCGTTAAATGGTACAGGTGGTTTTATGGTTAGTTATGGAGACCGACCTATATGTGCAGGGTTTATGTATACCACTAATGCTCAAGTAGCATGGTGTGATTGGATTATATCGGACTTTCATTTTAAAGATAAAAAAGTTAGAAAGACAGCATTGTTATTGTTAATTAAAACAATTACATTGTTTGCGGAAAGTTTAGATAACAAATATGTTTACGCATTGATAAAAAATCAATCGTTAGCAAGCGCATATAAAAGTATAGGATACGTAGAAGGTTCGTCTTATACACATGAAATGATTAAAATATTATAATATGGCATTAGCAACAGCAGCAGCAATAACCGGTATAGCAACAGGCTTAGGAAGTGCAGGTATGAGTATTGCACAAGCCGGTAAGGCAAAGAAACAAGCCTCAGCAGCAGCAGACCAGAGAAAAAAATATATGGAAGCTGCAAGAAAAAAAGCTGAAACAAATTTTTATGAGGCTTTAAATGTCCCTACCAGCGCATATAACGAACAGTTCAGACAAAACCAAGCAGGTTTAACACAAGGTATACAAGCATTACAAGAGGGTGATGCAAGAAACATATCAGCTGGTATAGGATCGTTAGCTGCAGCTAATACACAAGCGAACGAAACAACAAGAGTTGGTATGGAGCAAGCGTTATATGATAACGCTAAAATGAAAGTAGAAGCAAAAGATAAAATAAATCAAGATCTAAAAGATATGGATGTTGGAGCAGCAGCTGATCAAATGGCTATGCAAAGAGATGCTGAGAAAGAAAGATCTATGGCAATACAAAGTGCGATCACTGGTGTTGGTCAAGCAGTAGGTTCAGCCGCAGACTTGGTACCATTATTTGGATCAAGCAAAGCTGACAAAGCTGCATCCGCTGGACAAGATTTATTGGCAGGGACTGACAGTATTGAATCATTATCTACACAATATGGAATTACAGGTGGTGAAATGATTGATAAGATGAAAGGTTTAGGTTTAACTAAACAAGATATTAGAGGTCTAAGAAAACAAGATGATATTGTAGGAGGATTTAAAAACTTATTAGGTCAAGATAGATTTAAGAATTTAAACTTAGACTTAGGTTCGGTAACAGACTTAGCTTCATTAAGAAAATTAATTTACGGAACATAATACCATGGCTGAAAAACAACGAGGTAATCAATATTCTATTTATCAGCAAAAAGATGTTGAAGGAACATTTGTTGATTGGGGACAGATAGCATCTGACCTTACAACAGGTTTAGAAGCTATCTCTGCTAATAGAGAAGCGCAAAAACAAAAGATAGCTGATGATACTACAGCAGCTATGAACACATTAAGTGAGATTGCTGATGTAAACAATCCAAGCATGAACACTGCATTGATAGATGCTTCTGATCTATCAACCAAATCATTACAAGCTAACTACGATTTAGTAAGAAGAGGTCTTTTAGATATAAAAGATTTTAATGTAATGATGCAAAGACAAAAAGATGGTTATTCATCTTTATCAAACTTTGCTAAAAACTACGATGCCAAATACCAAGACGCTTTAACACGAATAGCAAACGGTGAAGCTTCAGCATTAGAAGAGTTTTGGAAAGACACTTCTCATAAGTTTGGTAACATGAAAAATAAAAAGATCTGGACCAATCCAGCTAATGGAGAACTTATGTTAGTGGAAATGATACCTGATCCGAACGATGCTTCTAAGCTTATAATGCCTGATGCAAACAATCCTGATCATAAAAAATATTTTCACACTCCATCACAGATGCTCAAAATATCTGACTATCAAGAACAAAAGATTGATACCACAGCGTATGTAAAAGATAGCATTGTTTCTCCTTTAGCTTCAGTTATTAGTAGCGAAATGGATTCTTATACATTATTGGGTGGTGGTGCAGCGATTGAAGAAATCAAAAACTTTAGACAGTTATTTGATATGACAAATATAGGTGGAGGTGTAACGTTTGAGGATTGGATGGGTTCTCAAGTCTCGGAAGTTGTTGGTTCAAAGAATGATGATGGCACGTCCAATAGTAATAGAGCAGCACAAGTGTTGGCACAAAAAGGATATACTTTTACAGAAGATCCAACTAAAGCTGGAGGTAAAGTTATTTTAACTATCTCTGATGAAAACGGGCAACCTTCTGTATCTTTAACGGCAGAGCAGTTTGAGGCTGCGGAAAGAGAAGCTTTGATAGAAATTGAAAGTCAATTAGACTTAGAGGTTGCAAACAAACAACCATTAAGAGGTGAGCAAAAAGATCCACCAACGTCTAATGAAATTGCTAAACAAGATGAGATTGATAAGACAACAGGGTATATTAGAGATTTAAATACAGTATTAACTGGCGATGAGGTTACAGCTAAAACTACATTGAAAGGTATGATTGAAACTTCAAACGTACAAAGATCTCAACAGAATCCTCCATTACCAACCATAGATGGTTTTGATATGACAGATGATTACATTGTATTCTATATGAGCGATGGATCAAGTGTAACAAGAGATAGAACGGTTGCAGATGACCCTGATACTACAGACGTAGATGAAAGTAGTGCTAATGAAGTACAACAGGATCTTGCAAGTATCTATGATATATTAGCTCCAGGAGCGCAAGGTATAAAATCCGGTATGTCTGACGCACAGATATATGATTTCATTAAAGAGCAAAATATTACAATCGGAGAGAAAGGTGAAGATAGATCTCTGACATTACAAGGAGGAACTAAAACGCCTGACTCAATTACTGCAACTGCAAAGAACTCAGCAGGTACATCTATTCAAACTATTATTACGGATGAACTTGGTACGTTAGATCAATTTAACACAAAAGGCGAAATTAGAGAAGCGGTTGATGAAGCTATCAACTTAGTTATGAAGGGTCAAGCTCTTAAAAACTTCCAAGAAGCAGGATGGTCTAATTTGAGATCAACAGTAGCAAATGGTAAAATTTATATTGATTACACTGATGAAAACGGTAATGACAAGTTCATAAGTTTAGGTGATGGGTCAGCTAAAAATGGTAGAACTCAAGAGCAAACAGCTAATGCTATTGCTGAAGGAATTAATGAACTTAACAAAAGAACAACAGAGCTTGTAAATAAAACACGTGGTGGAAGAAGTGGCAAGTTGAGTTTTAAAGCCTGGCAAGCAGCTAACAAAAGAAAAGAAGGTGAAACGTTCCAGGATTATGTAGGAAGATATAAAAAACAGTTTAAAATTTAACTATGAATCAAGAGGCATTAGAGGCTTTATTTCAATTAATTCCTGAAGGAATGTTTGATGAACCTGCTGATCTCAATGACGTAATTGAGAAAGAAGGACTGGAAGGATTATACCCTTTACTGCCCGAAGGTATGTTTGAAACCGAAGAAGAATTTGTAGAGACCTTTGGGGGTCAAAAAAAAAAAGATATTGGTGTACAGCAACCTGGCCAAACTACGGATGTGGAGGAAGTACAGTCTACCCAAATGGAAGAAGGAGAAATTGGTTCATCGGAATCACCTTCACAAAGCTCTCAAAATAGGTTTGACGATCCTGAAAGACAAGCACAGCTTGATAATCAATTAGATACCCAAATAGATTTCCAAGTAGATCAAACAGTAGATTATGGAGGAACGTCTCGTGATAGAGACCCTTTTGATGATCCAAGATTTAAACCTGTAGGCACAAAGTTCGGTGCTAATGTAGAGGTGGGTGAAAAGAATACATGGCTTGAAGAGATGTTTGGTAAAAACGAATTTACTGATTTCTTTGGTGATATATACAGAGCAGGCGCTCAAGGTTTGAAACAAGGTGCCACAATAGATGATGCTCGAAACATGTTTGTTAGTGGAGCAGGTGCATCGGATGAAGATATACAAGAATATATAGCAGCCGTTTCTCAAATGGATGACGTTGGTATGTCGGATGAAATGAAATCATTTAATCAAATATATGAAAGAAACGGAGGTGGTATACTGGGTTTTGTTTCTGGAGTATTCCAAAATCCTACAGTCATATCTCAACTTTTTGTTTCTTCAGTTGCTTCGATGGTAAACGCTGACGTGGCTGGTGGTGCAGCAGCAGGCGCTGGTGTTGGTGCTGGAGCAGGTGCTGCTATAGGTTCTACTGGTTTTGCAGCTGGTCCTTTAGGTATTGCAACTACAGGTGCTGGTGCTATAGCAGGAAGTATATCCGGTGCTATAATGGGAGCAAGCGCAACCTTAGAAACAGGTTTAGCTTTTACAGAGTTTTTAAAAGAAGAATTATCCAAAAGAGGATTAGAGTTTAACCAAGAAGGGATAAGAGCTGTATTAGCTAATAACTCAGCATTATCCTCTATAAGAAATAAAGCGGTTGCCAGAGGTATGGTCATCGGTACTGTCGATGCTTTTACCAGAGGACTTGCTGGACAGATAGGTGGTAAGACTGTCAAAGCAGCAAAGCTTGCTGATAAAGCAGTCGATAAAGGTATGAAAGCCAGAGCAGGTTTAAAAGCTGCAGGTATAGAAGCGGTTGGTGGAGCAGGTGGTGAAGCTGCAGCAAGAGCAGTTACAGGACAAGAAATGGATGTAGCTGAGATTGGATTTGAAGGTATAACTGGACAAGCTTCTTCTATATTATCTGTACCTCAAGCTGTTTCCGGCAGAAGTCTTACTGATATTGCTCGACAAACAGCTGGTAAAGGAATAAATATATTTAAACCACCTAAGTATGGGGTGCTTACAAAGAAGGGTGTTAATCAACCACAAACAAAAGAACAAATAATGGACATGGTTGAAACCATGACCGATCAAGAAATAATTGATGCACAGTTTAATATTAAGAATGATCCAGAATTACAGACACTAATAAACGAAAGAAAACAAAAAGCTTTATATGATAAAGAAACACCTAAAACAGTTTTTGGTGCAAGAAGAAAAAGATACCTTGAACTATTAGCGGAAAGAGACAACATGCAGGATCCAGATAATCCTGAAAATAAACAAAGATTAAAAGCTATTGATGAAGAATTAAATAGTATAGCTGAAGAATCTAAAGATGCTTTAACCGAATTAGTTGGCGATCAGTTAGTAGGAGTAACCAGAAGTGATGCTTTGGAAGCATTAAAAACTGAGGGTATAGAAAAGCCTACAGATGAGCAGGTTAAAAACAAACAAAAAGAATTGCTTAAATTAGCAGTTGAAGCTGCTAAACAAGCAGCAGAGGTTTTTACTGGTCAGAAGAATATAAAAGAGTTAGAAGATGAAGCAAAAGATCAGCTTATATCTGAAGGCATAGTAGAACCTACTGATCAACAAATTAAAGAAAGAGCCAATGCCATTCAAGAGTCAAGCGCAACGCAAGTGGATGTACAAGAATCTACCGGAGACAGCCAAACAGTGGGAGAGGGAGACACCCAAGGGGTCGTTACCGAGGAGAGTCAAACCCAAGACCAAACTCCGATTGAGACGCAGACGCAAGAGGAAGTAAGTATAAATGTTGCTCCGTTTTATGAAGCCAACATTGAATCAACAAGCGAAGCATCTGGTCTAAGAAAGTCACCACAATACCAACAATATAAAAATAGTCTTACCGAGATAGCAAATGACATGGGTCTCGAAGTAGAGGTTGAAGAATCTGTAGGTGGTTATGTAAACCAAGAATCAGGAAGTAAGATAAGAGAGATAAGTAATATAGTTAAATTAAAAAATGCTACATTAGAACAAGCATCTCAGTATGCGGCTCTTACATCTGCATTAGCACCTGAAGTACAACAATCAAGCATAGCTGCGGAGTATACTATAGATGGTGCTGAAAATCATAATGGTAACGAAATTTCTATCAAAGTTTCAGATAGTGAAGGTACTTTCCAAGCCTTGCAAGAAGCGGGTATTGATGAATACACTTTGTCGGAAACAAATAATTTATTATCTTTGATTGATATTTTTGATTTTAGTGATCCTGAAGCGGATGCAAAATTAGAAACATTATTAAATATATTAGATAAAAAAAATATTACTTATGAAGTCGCAGACAAAAAAGCAATCAACTCAAGATTTATTGACTCGAAGAGCAGGAAACAGATTCTTTCAGATGGTAGACAAAGCGCCATTCAACAACAACAAGAAGGGTCAAGCCTTTATAAGAAGATCATCTCAGCGATAAATAGAGACGCTCAGAATCAAGGCATATCCCCCAACGAATATATAGGTACACAAACCGCACCCGAAGTTACTGCTGATGCAGGAAGGGTAGATGCGATAGTGGATGACATTGTTAAAAAAACCAAAGCACGTAAGGTTGGTAAGAGTACAAGTCCTAAAGTATTATTAAACAACACCTTAAAGTATTTACAAAACTCAAAACTATACAAGCAACTTGATGATGTATCAAGAAACGATTTAGTTAGAAAACTAAACGAGAAACTTGGTATCAAGATTAAGAAAGCGCCAAGTGTTAAAAAAGTTTTAGGTAAACCAAAAGATAAAAAGGTTGTAGTTAATGAAAGAACTGCGCTAAAAGATCAGATAAGACGACAAGCAAAAGCTGCAAGAGAATCAGCGGCTGCATATAAAAAAGCAATGAAGAACATTGCAGCTCAGATAACAGGCTTTGGTAAAAAGTTAGGCAAGGTTTCAAAAGCTAAGGTAGATGCGATAACTAAAAGGTTTGCTAATGTAAATCTTAACAATCCAAAATCAGTAGATAATTTTTTACAGTTTGTGGACGATGTGTTTACAAAAGCTGACTTCTTTGAAAAAGTTAAAAGCTCAAAGACATTTGCTAAGAGAGCAAAGAAACAAGTGGGTGGTTACAAAACTGGTGTGCTTCCCCAAGATTTAAAAGTAGCTTTAGAAACTTTATTTAGTATTGATCCATCTATTATACCAGCAGACAAGATAGATACATTCTTAGAGCTGGCTCGTGAGTATGGATCTGGTAAAAAAGTTTTAGATCTACAGCCACCAAACGAAACTCTACCAAAAATTTTAGATGTCTTAAATGCTGTTGAATCAAACTTAGACGCAGACATGGAAGCTGTTGTAGCAGAAAAAGCTACAAAAGATGTAGACGTGGATGCTGAAGTTACTGAGATAATGGAGTTAAGTAACGACATATCTAATGCTGACATAAATAATATAGTAGACCCAAGAGCAAGAGAACAAGCAAGAAGACTAAGAGGCTTGAGTGCGCAGGATATATTAGAATTAGCCAAAGAAAAGAAAGATGGCACAATGGATTATTCTGATGTTATGTTGTTGAAACAAGTTATGAAAAATATTAAGAATGGTTTTGCAGGTAAAGCTGTAACAGATCTTAACACAAAACTAAACAATATAGAAAGTGCAAAAGAACTAAACCCTATTCTCAAACCATTTAAAAGAAATGTATATACAGATGCCATAGTAAATTTATATAGTACACTAAAAGGTATTAAGACAGATAGAGGATTTTTAACAGAACGAATTAGAAGTTTGTCTACGTTTTTCCTTGATGATGTTTTGGGTAACAAAGGAAAGAAAAATATTTACAATCAAACATTTGGAAAACTTGCAAGATCTTATGAAGTTTTAAAAACAAAACTCACAAAGCTTCAAGCGAAGGTAGATGCAGCAGATAACATATTGGAATACGATGGTTTAAGTAAAGCCAGGAAGTTAAGTAGGACTGGAAGATCAACAAATGATGTAGTTAAAAAGAAATATAAAATAAGAATGTTGCAGTTGCAACGTGAACATGAAGCTAACACAGTGGATGGAAAGTCAAATCCAAAAGCTCCATCTGCTATGGATTTTATTGATGCTACAATAGAAGGTATAAAACAAGATCAGCTATTAAGTGATACTGATTTAAAAATATTAGAAGAACTAAAAGCTGAGTTTGACGTGGATGGACAAATTAGTTCAGAAAAAATAGATTCCTCTCTTACACCTGATGAAAGAAAAGCTTTAGCATTATATGATGAGGTAAACAATTCATTAGCTGCAGACGCACAATATATATCATCAAACCTTCATGGTAACAAAATTAATTTACTTAACGATTATAATCATCACGCAGTTTTAGAATCAAAGAAAGAAGGAGAATCTTCTTTAACAAATAAATTAAAAAGATTTTTAAATACTATTCAAACTAAGTCAGGAACTATAGTGGAAAGAACAAATGGTGCAAAACCAATTAGTTTTGATCCAAGTTATTCTGCCATGAGAGGTGCGCAAGAAACTTTACTTGATGCAGAAATGACACAAGTTGTAAGAGAAGTTGATGGTACGTTAAATTTATTAGAACAACAACTAAAAAAAGATGGAACCAAAGAATCAGTGCAAGCAGTCAAAGCTATAAAAAAAGCTAAGAAAGAATTAATGACTACAATATTTAGGGGATCATTAATTGACAATGCACACACAGGTTTCCTTAATAATTTAAGAATACAAAAACTTGGATACCAAGCTGCTTTAGCATCTGTATACAGAGCGGGTTCGGAGATAGCGGGTAACTTAGCTATTATGATGAGTAATCCAAAGCTGGCACTAAAAGCTTTTGGTAGGTTTGGTAAGATGTCTTTTAACCCTAAGAATGTAACCCAGGGTATTGATATAATGGAAAAGCTTAGGTCCTCACAAACATCAAAGTTATTTGATAGTGATGCATTACAATCCAAACATTCTCAAATGACAGACTACGGTGGTTTAAATTCTAAAAAAGGTGCCGGTGTATCAAGAGTACAAAATGTAATAGGACAAATTTTAAAGTTCTCTGGTGTAAAACAAACAGCTGCTGTTACTGATAAAATAGCTTCAAAGATTATTACGTTTCCAGATCAAATGATGGCAAGACCATTATGGTTTGCATCCTGGGCATCTGCATTTGAAGCACAGGTGAAAGAGCAAACAGGTGAAACTGTAAAAATTACACCTGCTGAATATAAAAAGATAGCAGATGGTACCTCAAAGTTTTTAGATAAAAAATATGAAGGCGCAAGAAATACAGCGACCGCACAAGCTGATGCTAAAACTGTAACTCTGGCCACCTCTAACAATCCATTTGATGGTATCATAAAGAACATGAGAAATGTAGATGACGGTGCATTGAAGGCTATATATAGAATGGCTAATTCTTACATGGCAAGGTTCTCTTTATATGAATTTGGTACAGCTCGTAATGCAATCAACTCTATGTTTCATAAAGGAGATCTAAGTAAAGCAGAGGCTGCTGCATTAATGGCTGGTGTTATAGGAAGAATGTCAGGATACATGGTAACGTATACAATGTTAACCAGCTTATTAGATGATGAACTATTTGATGCAGATGATTACAGAGAAGATGACTTTGAAGATTTGCTTGCAAGACAAACTCTTGGTGCTATGTTGTCAATATTAGGAAGAGGTTCAATGGGTAACATACCTACTGCGTTTTTAAATTTAGGTATAGAAGAATTAAACAGGCAACAGTTTGGAGACTTAAGAGACAATGTAGAATATGATCCTTACGTACACTCAATCGTATTTTCAATTATAAACCCTGATGATTTTAAATCTAAATCGTTAGCAGATATAGGATCTAATATGTTTTTAGGACCATATGGACCAGCGTTTAAAACACTATCAAGGATAGTACAATTAGGAGCCAGTGCAACAGGTGCAAAGAAAAGAGAAACAAAGCAGAAAGCTGAGGAAGAATTAGTTAATAGAATGACAATAGAAGTGTTAGGTAATTTAGGTTTGCTTCCATTTTACAAAGACATAAGAAGAATCCTTTTAAAGAAAAGGTTTGCTAAGAACCCAAACATATTAACTAAAGCACAGATTGAAGAGTTAAGAAGAAATGGTGAGCTAATTGAAGATGATATAATAGGGGATGATACATTAGAAGAGGATGGTTTCTTACCGGATGATGATTTATTAATAGATTAATGCAATACTTTGACGAACATAGAACAATGGTTGACAGCTACAAGCTTCTAACTGGTAAAGAAACTTACGAAGAAATGCTGGATAAAAATGTACAACCAGCTTTTATATTCAATCCAACTATGCCGGTGGTATCTATGGATGATGATGTGTTTGATGTGCTAATAGAATACTTTGCAGACTTGGAAGATTATGAAAAATGTAGTGAATTGAGAGAACAAAAAATACTTAATTCTTACTATAGTTTGACCGCTCCGCTTGTAACTTATAAAAAAGGAATGCCTGCATTCCATTCACATGGGAATCAGTTGGGAAAAAATACTTCCAACCTTTAGAACGACCTTTAGTAATGTAGTAAGCAAAAGCTACTGCAATCTTACCAGTATTTTTTTTAAAATTTATTACAGCAGAATGATCTGATGTAGGTATTACTTCGTCTACACCAAACGATTCGTTGTTATGATTACATTCTCTGGCTGTATTAGAATATCTTTGTGCAATAGTTTCAGCAAAAGATCGAAGCTCTTGTGCGGTTTCTTTCTTCATATGTCGTCACTTAATGATTGGATCAACTCTGCCATGAGCTTGCAGATATGTTGTGCGGTTTGTTTTGCTTTCTCGTTTTCCCTGTCCATTAGATCCTCATATAGCTCATCAGAAAGGTCGTGGAGACCATTAGTCACACTATTTATGTGAGCTATGGTATTCACATCGTCCTGAGATATATGGGCCATCTTTTATCTATCCATACAATCAAGCAATAATTTTCCTAAACTTTCGTCTATGTTTTTAATGACTCTGTAAATATTTCTTGATCGTTGTTTTACTAATTTTTTTTCAGCTATTGTACTATCAATTCCCAAGTTGCAGTACATAACACAATCAATATGTTTGAGTGTGCTGACTTTTTTTCTGTTTGACCAAGTAACATACCCTGCAATTTTATCTACATCTTCATATGTATATTTACAATCTTCGTGCATGTTTTGTTTTATATAACTCTGTTAGTTTTTTCTTAAGTTCGTTAATTCTTGAATTTAATAAAAATATTTCGTCCTCGCAAGCTTTGATCTTAATATCCTTGCGACCATCTTTATCAGATACACAGTTTTCGTTTATATATTCTACAATATCATTCTTTTTATGTTCTATTTCGCTACGATATTTAACCATATACGGCCACTCCTTTAACGCATGTAGTACAGTAGCATGGTTTTTGTTAAAAACTTTAGCTATTTGTTGATAAGTTAAGCCAAGTTTATTTCTAAGAATATAGTATACTATTGCTCTACCTTCGATATAATCTTCTCTTCTGCTATTAGATTTCAGATCCAGTTGTAAAATTTTTTCCGCTATATATATGACGGTTTCGGGTTTTAAATTTAACATTTGATTTAATATATGAATTTAAGTTTATAAAATCTAAGTATTCATTTAATGAAATGAACTTTAAGTCTGTAAAAGTGAGAAATGTATCAGCTGTCTTTAAACATTCAACAACAAAAGGATAAGGTTTCTCATTATCATGAACAATACCAGCAAGCAAGTGTGTATGAAAATCATTATTAGGTATACCAGGAAGATGATCTTCTATATACAAAGCAATCTTGTACGCTATATATGGATCAGCATTTTCTAACGTAATCATAAACGAATCTTCTACTTCGTATTCAATCGCCTTTGTGTACTTCAACTCTAACTCCATGATCTTTTAATTCTTTTATTCTATACTCCTGTAATTTTGATACCTTTCCTTTTTTTCCTTTTACCTCTATAAAAAAAACATCCGAGTCTTTTGGTATAGCCATAAGATCTGGTATGCCATTCTTATTTGTTAACTTTAATTTAATAACATAATATCCTTCAGCCTCTAACTCTTTTATTTTTTTAGTTTGTATCTGCTGTTCAGTCATAGTTAATTTCCTCCACGCCCAGGGTTCACTGGCTTCGGTGGAGTTACCACACTATTCGGTGCAGGTTTAATGACTGGTGTTGTTATTGAATTATTATTTGAGTTATTGTTACCACCATAATCTATTGGCTTTGGTTTGTTCCAATTCTGATAGTAAGTGGGTACGCCATTCCAATGATAATAATTCCAATACCTTGGGTATGTGTGAACATTATCATAAATACGATATATATTAGTAGGTTTGATAGCATCAATAGGTATTTTTAAAGTATCTCCTTCTTCTGTCAGCGCTAACACATGAGTGATCTTTGGCTTTTGTTGGTAGTATATAGGGGAACAACCAACAAAAAGTAAAATAAATATTATATATCTAATCATAACACTAAGTTAATAAATCTCTCTTAAAATGATTTAGTGTGTAGTCTTTCTTCTTTACTACTGCTTTATATATATCTTTTTCTATGCCATCTTTGGAGAAGATCCAAAAGATTTTATTATATAATCTATCTTTAGTTGTCATTCTGTCTCTTGACTGCCAATAACTTGTAGCGCTAAAATCTATATTATAATAAATTAAAGCTTCAGCTTTTCGTAGACTAATTCCTTCACGTCCAGATACAATTTGTAATGCTATTGTCTTTGGAGTGTTGTTAAACTCTTCTAATGTTTCGCACAATAGATCTCCATACACTTCCTTCAATGCTTCAAGTTCTGCTTTAAACTTATAGAAGATAGCAATCTTTTTACCTGCAAACTTCTTGCGTATATAATTAGCTTTAGTTAGATCTATAACCATAGACCTACCGCTTTCAAACTTAACAGTGCCTGAACAAAGTTGATGTACTTTTGTCATTAGCTTTACTGGAGTGTCAGCTAATATTACTTCTTCATCTCCTTGTACTACCCTTTCCTTTTTAAGTTCGCTTATAATTTTTTTAACCGATGGATCTATATCTACAAACAAAACCTTTTCGTTTGTGTCTACCACAAAGCCAGCTTCTTTCTGAGTGTATGATATTGTGTATGGTTTCATTTGATCTAAGATAGTTCGTAATCCATCAGACCAATCGTTAATAAATAAACTATTGATCTTTCTTTGCTTTACCCTTACATACACTTTAGCAAACTGATAAAAGTTTTTAAAGGTTTGAAATGGGTTGCCTGGGATCGCATGGACCTGATGAAACATTTGAGAGTATGATTCAGGTGTAGGTGTACCTGATAGTAAAATTACTTTGGCCCTATGTATATTAATGAGACGTTGAACTGTCTCACATCGTTTGTTCTTCTTTGGAAATGCACCCAAAGTATGTGCTTCATCTAATATAATGTAGTCAAACATAGTCTCATGAGACACTTTATGTAAACTCTCATAGTTAATCACAGTTATATCATAAGCAGGCTTGAGTAATCTATAATCACTTTCAATACTTGAAATTGCTTTTTTCTTTGTAACAAACAAAACATTATAAGCGTTAAGTTTAGAACATATAGACAGGCTGGTAAGAGTTTTACCTGTACGGACTTCCATGGCTAAGTATAGAAAGCCATGATCATTTATAACCTTGGTGCCTTGACGCACAATTCTTTTCTGATAATCTCGTAATTTAAAATTCAAAGTCTGTCTGTTTTTCTAATTCATGTTTCAATCTAAATCTTATCCACCTCATACTTTTATCTCTACCTTGCTCTGGCTCACAATCGTATGCAAACAAAGCAAAAGCAACAAGCCATTTGTTGAATCGTGTACGACTCACAGTAAGTTTTGATTTAGGCGCAAAGTCTGGGTTGTCTTCTATAAAATCATGGTATAGTTCTTGCTTTGCTATCTTACCGGCTGGTTTTAATTTCTCGTGTATATTGTTTTCTAATACACCACACCATTCAATAAACTCATGGCATGTTTCAGCTGATAGTCTTCTGACTTTTAAGTTTACAAATTCGCTTTTCTGCAATCCTTTTTCTAAATAAAGCTGTAAACATTTAATCATATAGTTGTCAAACTGACACCACTCTTCATCATTCCAATCTCCAAACATAAGTTTTCCAAACTCTTCAAGCGGTGTGTAGTCTTTGTTGTAATGGTGAGCTAACTCCAGCTCCCACTTACGTCTTTCAAATGAGGTACCTTTACCTTTAATGGCATAGTTTGTGGTGATTATAATCTTTGGAGATTTAGCAAAAGGAATTTTGATAGCGTCTTTGTTTTTCTTTTCTAATGTCAAACCTTCTGTTACCACAGAAAACAAACGTTCAAAGTCAAAATGTTTTTTTACATCATCAAAGCAAAGGACCTGGGTATCTGCACTTACTAACTGGTATGCAAAAGATCTCTCAAAGTTAAAGGACTTGCCATCTATTATTACTACCTTCTTCATGTGGCTAAGGCCGTTGACCCATAATCCCTTACCGCTTCCGCCTTCTGGATTATCAGATATAACTTCATCATTTAATATAACTGCGGGACAATAAGCTAAGTTCTTCCAGCCATGTAACATATATCCTATTGTGGATCTCATTGAATTAATTCTATCATCATCTCCACCACATATGTTCTTAATAAAGTTTTGATAATCACAATCAATACTTTCACACAAAGCAAAGTCTCTGTCTATTACATGGTCCTTCCAAACGTAACCGCCTAAGTCTAAATAATCTATTTGTTTTATATTGTCTTTACTAATTTCAACTGCACCATTACGATAGTATAAGTATGTAGTATTCTTTTTATCTTCAATAAAGTATACATCTATTGAGCTTAACAATGTCAAAAACTCTTCTCTAAAATACCTGGTGTGTTCAGCAAAATAATTATATACTGACAAGTCATCAATGTCTAACAAATAATTTAGAATAAAATCTTTTATTTCTTTTTCACTGGTATGATCAATCAAGTTGTTAGTTACTTTTACAAAGACATAGTTCTTACTACCTTCAGGACAAAACTTATAAAAGCCATTCTCTTCTAAGAAATGTTTAAATAGTATGTGTATAATTTTTATAACACCTTTGTCATTCTTGGTCCAGAACTTATGGTTTGACTGCTCCTCTTCTAATCTATTGATTACATTCTCTACTATGTTTGCATCGAGTTCTGTCAGCTGTGTTCGTAATTCTTTTTTTGAAACTCCTCTTTTTAATTTATGTTTGATCATGTTGACTTTGTCTTCGTCCTCATAATATTTTGTTCCATAGTTTTGTACTTGTGAGTAAGCGCTATCAATAGTTCTTTTGATCTCTGACTTATTAAAGTTCTTTGTTTGGAAACCATTCAATACAAACTCTGCTAAAGTTTTGCCAACACCAAAATCATTGAAGGCACTGGCTAAAACATATGCATTATTATTTCTCTGACCTTCAGTCATTGGGTATTTCTTTTGCCACCACTTAACCAATATGTCTACAATTTTATTTTCATCAGTGACTGGTATAGTTTGTAGATCTACATTCTTAATTATTTCTGTGTATTCTTTTTCTTCAAGCTTATCCCATACACTTGCGGTTTCGTTTATATGTATTAGAGGATCATAACTTTCATAACAAACTCTTGATAAATTTTTACAGGTCTTATCAAAGTATTCAGATCCAAAATGTTTTTCTAAACTATTAAAGTAACTCTTATGGTTGTCAGCTATTGGTGGGATCTTTATTATAGATTTAAGTCCTTTGCCTGATGGAGATATAAATACAGAATAAACATATTTATTTTTTGACAATCTTTCTTTTTCTTGCAACAAATCTCTGTTGCTTGGGTATCCATCAAAATCCAAACAGATCAAACCGCTGTGTTGATTTAAAGATTTGTCATTTCGTTTGGTAAAATTACCACTGAAACATACAGCTGGTAGTTTTTGTTTTAAGGAGTTTACCTTCTCCTTATCTTTCTCTTCTCTAATTCTTTTTACAAGCTCTTTAGATGCACCATCTTTGATCCTTTGAAGGATAACTATTGCTTGTCTGTAAAAAGGCTGAGAGGTCTCCTTTATATCTTTGAATATAGTGATTTCCATTGTTCTATTTAATTATATTTTATTCTTTGATGACGGAAATGACAAAAAAATAATAGAAAAATAATATATAAAAATTTAATGAGAGTATAAAATATATTATTGGATATTATAAAATTGTTCTGTCATAAGTGTCATAGTATACTACATAAAAAAGGGAGGCAAACCACTTATCAATTAAACC
>Ga0208919_1000141_pt1 | contig 51465 bp, 84 predicted proteins | sample 4_EtaG_FD_184076 | JGI IMG/M metagenome (GOLD analysis project Ga0208919, IMG submission 184076) | Marine viral communities from the Subarctic Pacific Ocean - 4_ETSP_OMZ_AT15127 metaG (SPAdes) (version 3) | ecosystem: Environmental > Aquatic > Marine > Oceanic | place: Pacific Ocean | collected... | reverse complement strand
TGGTTTGCGTGGGGGTGCTGGTGACCGTAAATGGAAATCTTCGAATTAATTACTGGATGAGGTTGCTAGGGGCCGCCCTAGTGTGTATAGTTCATTACATGACAGCAACCGGAACCTCAGGAGGAACCGAAATGAATACAGAAACACGCAAACTAAGTTTCACAGGCAATCGGACAAACATTGATTTGAACGTCATCATTGAAGGCGTAACCGTTACCGCAGACACTGGCGAGAAAGAATATTCTTTCGTCGTGAGTTGCCCTGAACTAGGCCATTCCAAGAGCTTCAAGACTATGGCTGAAGCTCAGGCTCTGGCTACCAAAATGTTGTTTGGCGAAATGCACGACATCTACAACCTAGTGGTCCACTCTGAAGAAGCTCAATGCTTCTTGGATCGCATGAACGAGGTGAACGCCTGATTCACACAGGGTAGGGCTGCGAAAGGCTACCTCCGAAGTTCGGGGAAGTGAGAGGTTCAATTCCTCTCCGCAGTACGACAGCAACAACAACAGAAAGGACTGTCATGGGTGATAGAGGAAACATCCAAATCAATCAACCGCTAGTCGGACAAGTCAGCGGCGAATCAGATATCTACTTCTATACGCACTGGCGCGGCAGCGAAATTTGCCAAGTCTTAGCGAAAGCGCTTGACGATAACCGTGACGCTTGGAACAACCCGGACTACTTGTCACGGATGATCTTCAACGAACTTCAAGGCGACGATCGCAGCAACAAAGGCTTCGGAATCGGCACCTGCGAGATTGACCCTGAGCACCCAACGCCAGAGGTTTACTGGACTACCCGTACCAGCAAGTTCGGTACGCAGATGGCTGATGAACTGATGGTCCAATACAACGGCGACCTGATGACCGGCGACGAGTTCATTGATCTTAAACTTCGAACAGCGGAACGCACGAGGGCAGGCCATGAATTTGAGCCGACGCTTGAAATGCTGGTGATCGAGTGACGGTGATTCATCGCATCACTGACCTGCCGAAGCGTCAGCAAGCTGCGGTAGTCACGTTAGTGAACCGGCTTGCCTCGTTACAGCTTCCTGATGAGTTTGTGGAAACGCTGCTACGGAGATCAGGTAATGATGCGGAAGCGATCTGGCGTTACATGATGGACGCGGGTTTCGCACGCCACGCTGATGAGTGGCTGAAGGAGAACGTTCCTGCTATCGTGCAGGAAACAACATAACGCTCGTTGGTTGAGGCGGTTGCTGTCATAACTCCCTCCTTGACTCCCAACGAGTAGAAGATCCCGTGGCCCCTGACCGGTCACGGGATCTTCATTTTTTGGGCTTAGAAATTAATCTCAAATATTCTCCTGTTTTGGTTGCAAGGGGTCCCCCTAGTGTGTATAGTTATTGTCATGGCAGCAACCCCAAACCTCAAAGGAGCCAACGAAATGAACACTATCCCTAACTACAGCACCGCCAGCAAGACCGCTCGCAAAGTAGACCCAGCGGAACTAGCTCACCTGATCGTCCAGAACGACCAGTGCGGAGGAACCGGAAACTTGACCGTTCTCCCCGGAGCCGGTCGCCCAGCATGGACCGCTTGCAGCGCCGTTAGCTGCCACTACTTTGAATTCAACTACGCCCTCGGCGATAGCAGCACGAGCTTCGCTGTTGAAACCGTAAATCGCAACGGATACCAGACTGAGAAAACAGCGCACGAATACGACGCACCGATCTTCGTCTTGGAAAACCTTGGCATGCACGTTGAACTGAACAAGTTCGACCACGCTAGTGGTTCATACCGGCTTCGAGATGCGTTCATCGACAACGGCATCAAGGTCAAGGACAGCCTGTACAGCGAGAACCTCGTTCGCGCTGACCTTCGTGGAAGCACCTACGACTACTAAATCTAAGTAGAGGGGCCGCTCCTTCGGGGGCGGTTCTTTCTATTTTGCGGCAGCTTTCTTTTTGGCTGGTGCTTTCTTTTTCGCTGGTGCTTTCGCTTCGGCTTCTTTCGGTTCAGCCTTCTTCTTGGCTGGAGCCTTCTTCTTAGCTTTCGGCTTCTCACCATTGAGCGCAGCCCACGTCAACGGGCCAACCAATCCATCGGCAACTAAATCATTCGTCGCCTGAAATTCAGAAACAGCAGCAACAAGCCGAGGGCCATATTGCCCATCAGCATGCAAACCTAAAGCCATTTGAACTTCACGGATAGATCGTTTATTGGAATTGTTTGTTGGACTAAGCCACGCGTCACTCATTTTACTGTTCACTTACCCTTGCTATAGATGCAGAGTCGTCACCGACTTTGCGAGCCGATATTGCTTTAGCGACTGAAACCAAACCGGCGACAGCACCAATCTTGATTGAGTCTAGAACGTCAGGACCGGGAACTGCGAAAGCCGCTGCCCATGCTTGAAGCGCAGTTGATACTGCTCGCTCTGCGAGGTCCGTGAGAAATACTTTATTGAACATTGTTACTCCTATGCGTTATGGATGGCCGACCAAGTTTGACGACCGATAATGCCGTCCGCCTTCAGGCGACGACGCTTCTGGAAATCTTTTACAGCACGCTCGGTTCCCCGACCGAACACGCCATCAATCAGCTTGACTCCTATATGTTGTTGCACCCATCTTACATCCGGGCCACGGCTACCTCGCTTAATGAGCGTGCCGGGAAACTCGCGCACTTCAGTTGTGACTGATGGTCGCTTCTGTGTAGAGCGAATCTTGCTCAAAGTTTGAGGCCCAACGATGCCGTCAATCGTCAATCGGTGTTTACGTTGGAACCTGACAACCCCGTAATGAGTAGCGGTGTCGAAATCGCCGGTTACCTCAACTCGGTACCCGAGCTTTGAGAGCGCCTGCTGAAGCTCTTTAACTTCTTCCCCCACGCTTCCCTGTTTCAACACTGCGGATCGCTTAGGGGGCGTTACAGGCGGAGTGGTGCCACTCTGGACCGCACTCTTGGGTACACGCCACTGGCTGGAAACCATCATCTTCTGCACGTACTCGCGCAACGGCCCGGTATAGCTCATGTCGTATTTACGACTAGTCCACTCACGATGATGAATGATTCGGTTGTGATTCCAGCCTTGCCATTTACACATGGCAGCGCAAAGTTTCACTAGCGCTTTGATTTGGGCTTGGGAATATTCCTCACCAATACCGTTGTTCTCAACTTCGACACCCCAGAACCGGCCATTAGCCTTGCGGTAGTCGTTGTCCCGACCGAAGTTGCGTGCGTTGTATGCACTTTGCCCAGCATCGAACTCTGTTGTGATGTCCCGGCTCGCTTCTAAGTCTTTGATGACTTCGGATGAGCCACGACCAGCATGGTTACAACGGTTCTGTGAGATCAACAGCAGTTTGCCGGATCGACCGAGGAGGAACTGAACGAGCGGTCCCTTCAAATCTGATCGACCGTTCACACAGATGTTGCGACACGGCATGTCCGCTGAACCGCCAGCAGCCGTGTGATGCACAATCATCCCCAACGTGCCACCCGGCCTGTGATCAAACGAATACTTAGAACCGCGCCGTGTTTCCCAACCCGGTTCCGCCTCAACATCCAAACCGGCGGCTTGCAACACTTCCAGAACGTTCGCCATTAGCTTCTCCTAGCGAGCAGCAATTTCTTCGTCAGTTAAACCAAGCTCTTTCAGCTTTGCGTCACCTGATGCTTTCGCTGCTGCTTTAGCATCTGCTTCTGCTTGTTCAGCAGCAACTTGCTCGTTGTGTGCCGTCAGCATTGTGGCATGCGCGGTTTCTTCCTCGTCCGTCATATCACGGACAGTTTCAACACCTGTCTCACAATTCATTTCAACTATTTTTGTCATTACAACTCCTAGCTGTAGTCAATTCCGTACGCAGCGATTGAACAATTTGCTTCAAGTGTGTAAACAGCGGTCCATGTCACTGAGGTAATCGCCGCTGCGCTTGAAGGGTTATAAAGAGCGCCACTCCACCACTGAGCGCCAGTCGTGTAGTTATCCCAACTGGAGTTCATGTACCAGCCCGGATGGTCAACAGCGTTGGCGTAGTTCAGTAAATACATTCGACACCACCCCATCATTTCCGAACCCGTACCCGGACCTGAACCGTAGTTAATGTCAAAATGAGTAGTGGCCTGAGCGTTACCTAATTGAGTTGTTCCGTTTATGCCCCAACCATTTTGTCTGTAGTTCGATCCAGTGTCGCCATTCAAAGTGATGTCAGCACCAGCCGCTCCATTTGACGTACCAGTTTTTGCTTGAAAAATGATCTCAATATCTCGATGTGTTTGTGGAATGCCTGAAAGAGTCATTACTGTTGACGAACCATCGGCTGTGACTTTCCCAAGAAATTTGTAAGTCGCTGTCGCCATCGTTACGAGTCCACCCTTCCGTACAAATCAAACTTGGTGTTTGATCCCCAGTTCCCTGTCACCATGTCTAACTGAATTGAGGTCACATCATCGGCGTTGCCCGGTCCGCTGCCGTCAAACCAGCCGGTGTACAAGAAGTTGATTTGTTTAGTGCCCGAATAATGGTAGTTGGCTTGACACATGAAACAAACACGACCGGGACGAGTGGAAGCTTTTTGATAAGACCAAATGTTCATTTCAAGTTGCATCAGCATTGTTCCCACGTTGTCACTAGCGTTGGGAAGATATGCGAAGTTGGCAGCAGTTTGGTTTTCGCTTTGAAAAGCAAGGTTTGCGTTGTCGTAACGGCCACCACGGTTGAAGTCGTAGTTGCTGTTTGAATCGCTGTTGAAACGAATATTGGCAGAATTTATACCTGTATTTGTGCTGTGCCCTACGCCTTTGAGGACAAGAGAGTTGTACGTGTTCGGGATGCTTGTCAGCGATATTGTTGCCGCTGATCCGGTGCCGCTAACTGAGCCAATGTGTTCCATCGCTATGCGTCCTTAAATCCGAAAAGCTGAATTGTTGAACCAGAAGCAAATGTGTAGCCGGTGAGATCAAAATATTTGAGAGATGTGATCGCTGCGGTTCCGTTTAGCAACACTGCTGCTGCTGAGTTCGCTGACATATTCGAGGTTCCTGAAGTGGCACAAGTCGCAAACTGGTATTGAACTGGACTTACCATGTTGGAAAGCGTGTATCCGTCAAGCAATATTTCCCGTGCCGACGGCGTACTGGCCTCGTTCGTGTCATAAGTGCCGATACTGGTTTGACCTGTCTGACCACCAAATCTGCTTGTAATGCTTCCTCCGTGAGAACCAGTCCAAGCAAATCCGTAATAAGCCCCTGTATCACCGTTTAATTGGATGCGAGGACTGGCGATGTTTGAGCTTTGCCCAAGCTCGGTAGCAACGATTCTTAAACTGTTATAGGTCTGCGGAATGCTCGTAAATTCGTAGCTACTGGTTGATCCATCAAACGTATGGCCAGCTATGTATTCATATTGGGAAGTGAAAGGGGCCGGCCATAGGCTGTCACGTTCCGCTTCGGCCAGTTCACCTAAGGACCACACGCCAGAAGCAGCAGAAGTCGTGGGCGCATTTTCTGGCCCAATCACACCCCCATTGACGCCATAACTCATCGTGCAGCAATCTCGTCATCAGTTAAACCAAGCTCTTTCAGCTTCGCATCACCTGAAGCCTTGTCTGCTACCCGTTTAGCTTCAGCAGCTTCGTCAGCTTCACGTTGGGTTTTGAAGTTCGCTGCATCGGTTTCTCGTTGCGTTTTTTCTTCGCTGGTTTCTTCCCGTGAAGTTTGCTTGCCAGTTGCACAATTAAATTCGATAACGGTTGCCATAATTAACTCCTACTAATTCCATAGACGGCAAGGATAGAATTTTCTATTAGACCAATAGTGGTATGCGCCGAGATTTGTGTCACTGGATCGCAGGCAGCATTTATTGTCGTCCAGTGACAGTTATTCACTTCCATTGTGTAGCCAGTTTCATAGAACATTGATGAGACTAGAGTGCCGCAGGTGAAACCCGTTTCTGGTGTGCCACCTGACGCTTCGGTATAGCCAGCTATATAGAGCTTGTTTAAGGTCGCTGAGTAGTTATAAGACTCGGTGCCCCCACCCACTCCTTCGGTCACAGCTATGCCGTCGTCGCCACTGAGTGTTGAGGTGGGGGCCGATGCGTTGCCTAAGTTCCGATAGCGCCCGTAGTTGTAATATCCACCACTTTGACCGTTAATACGGAATTTAACCTCGGTGCCGAAGTTGCTAGTTGTAACGCCTTGAAGAAGCGCAATAATTTCCAGATCCTTAAAAGTTTGGGGAATACTTCCGACAGTCAGCGAGGTTGGGCTACTGCCATCAGCAGTCGCAACACCAAGAAGTTCATATGTTGAAGCCATTACGATGTCGGCCTTTTGTATAGACGTAATTTAGATTCAGCGGTAAACGCTCCACCTGCCGTGAGAGTAAAAGTAAGACTGGTCACATCGGTGCCGGTTGGTGCGCCATCTGAATACACGTACGAACCGCAACCCTGCATACCGCTGTAAGGCGTGTCACCAGTAGTGTTGTTTTTGCCGCCGACCTCAGCCATCATCGATGGTGACCCCGGAGAAGTACTTTTCTGAGACAGGTTCCAAAACTCTGCGTAGAACCATGATCGAGCTTTTCCAGAGTTCAAAGTGTTAGGTGGCACTGCCACAATGGTTATGTAAGAAGTCTGGTATTGACCCACAGCAGGATTACCGCCCCAACTAGACAGGTATTGAGTCCACCTGTAGCGAGTATTGGAGTCGTTATTGAATCGTACTACTAGGTCGCTGCTGTAACTGGAGTGAACATGAGCAGCAATGCCCGTCAAAATAAACGACTGACTGTCAGTAGGAATGTCTGAAATAGTAAGACTGTTAGCGCTGCCATCGCCTTGAACTTCGCCAACAAATTGGAGTTGGTCACCTACAGCCATCAGCTTGCCGTTCCCATGCCATACAACGTGGCGGTCGTCCCGTTTGGATAATTTGAACTGCCGTACCCCATCGTTCCCACCGTCAGACTCGTTACCGCTGCAATCGTTCCTTCAAAAGATCCTGACGCCCACCCGGTTCTGTTGTAAGCATTAGTTCCGGTGTCGAGCGAAGTTTGACCGTACCGTGACGTGAAAGCAGGCACGTTATCGCTAGAAGAATAATCAGGCATGTCCATGATGCAAGTGTATGGCAACGTAGTTGAACCAAAGTTCATCCCGACGAGCCACCGACTAGCTCCCGAACCGCCAGACGACTGAGTGCTATACGAGTAAATATACGAGTAGTAGTAGCGATAGTTGCTACCCGTGTCACCGTTAATTTGAACAGCAACATGGTAGTCGTTGCTATGTGAACCGCTTACTGCTGTTTTTGTAATGAGACGCAAGTCAGCGTAGGTCTGAGGAATAGACGTAAAAGTATATGAGGCAGTGCTGCCATCAAAAGTGTGAGTAGCAATAGGATCAAATACAAACTCTAAAACTGGTGGCCAAGTGCCAGCGCTCACATAAGAAGCAACCTCATTCATAGTCCAAACACGAGACGCGGCAGAAGTAGAAACCGCTGGTTGTGCGCCAATCGGTGACCACGTTTTGCCCGACTCGTAACCAGTTGGCATCAGGTAATTTCCAAAACGGAAAGTGACAGCTCCAAGAGGCTACTGGCGGTGGAGGAGGCTTGAATGTAGTCCCCCGGCTCCAACACAAGTTTGCCTGCTATCACACCAACAGCAGCGTTTGATGGTACCGACAGAGCTTTCACAAGATCATATTTTGCGCTTGCCGATGAGTCGTACCAGCACACCGTTCCAGCTTGCGCTCCTGTGTTGTCCACATTCGTGAGTTGAGCTAGCAACACAATCGAAGTGGTACCACCCGGTGCGGTGTAATAAGTCACTAGCGAGTTGGTTAAAGCTGCGCCTTTGTTCTTAAACGTATTTGCCATTTTTGTTCCTTAACTAAGAGCCAGAATAAGCGGAATTGGATCTGATGGTGGGACCAGCGCCGTGATATCACTGATCAATGCTTTCTTTGTGGAGTTGTCTGTCACGTCTTCAATGATCACGTAGTCCGTAGCGACCGCTGTTGCCGTGCTTAGGTTGTTTGCGTCAGCGGTCAACGTGGCGGCGCCGCTTGACGTGCCGCCAGCCAAACCCGAGTTAGAAGCCGTAGTGATTGAGGTGATCGAACCAGCAGCCGCAATATCAGAAGCCAAAGCCTTCTTGGTTGTGTTGTCCGTGACATCTTGAATCAGTAGATAATCCGAGGTAGTAGCGGTCACAACACTTGCCGATTGCACGTCAACATTTACCGTAATCGCTCCACTGGCGCCACCTCCGCTCATGGCAGTGCCAGCCGTGACTCCCGTAATATCGCCAACAGGCGAAGCCTCCCATGCAGATCCGGTGTAAAAATACAGGCTGTTGTCTGACTTAAGCCACGCGTGCTGCCCTTCTTGTGGCGAAGTGATAGCAGCATCACGAGCGGTAGCGTCAGCGAAAACTGCAATAATTTGCGCCATCACATAGCCGTCCATGTCGGCGGCAGTTAAAACGTCACCGGAAGCGAAATCCTTCCAACCGAGAGGTGCAGCCATATTTTCTCCTTAATATCCCAGCGCACTCGTATCGAGCACGCCATATTGTGAGTCGTTCAGAATGAATCCTGTCACCAGAGGTTCAGCCGTATTGAACGTTGTCAGAAATCTTGTAGTCGTAATATTATGCCGTATGCCTTGAACTGTCAGGTTACGCGTAATAGTTCCGCCGCCCGGTTGTGCTCTGGTCACTTGAATCGGTTGAAAGAAATCCGTATCCAACGCAGCGTTCACAGTTGCAGTCACATCAGCGGTTGAATCGATAGTGATTCCTTTGATACGCAAATCAGCATCCTTACGAGTTGCTAACACTGCGTTTGCGTAATCGAGGGCAACAGAATCTGTTTCCATCAACAAATTATTGCGGACAAGGTTGCGCTCAAAATAGGTGCTGATTGATGTCGCATCGGAAGCGGTTTGAGTTGTTCCACCAGTACGAGTCACACTGATCTTGTTAGCCAACACCGTGTCATCAGTATTGAAATCAAGTGAAACATAAGGAATTTGTGTGCCTGTGTCGTTGAACTGTGTCGGTGTAGTAGCCAACGCTTTGATCGTGTTTTCTCGGCTCACAAACTTTGTTTTGCCGTCAGAATCTAAATAGAACCCACCAATCTCAGTAGTAGCGCAAGTCCTAATCGCCGTCAAAGCAGAACGAGCGGTACCCGGATCTGCTTGACAAGTTGTGTCGCCCGTATCAATAGAACGCTCCGAGCTAGGCCAACCGACTGTGTTCAAGATTTTGTTGATGCGTGTACCAGTATCTTGACCGGCTGCTTGCCCTGCCACGGTGCTGACGTTCGCCAAGTTCAGAATACGTTCACCATCTACAGCATTGATCGTCACGTAGGAGGCGTCAATATCTTGCTGATAGGTGTAGTTCCATGCTTCGATATATCCGCTGAACAGGAAGCGTTCTGTGCCGCCATGCGTGGCAGAGATCACCACCTGAATCATCGGTTTAATTTCGTTAGCGTACGTACCGTTGTCAGGGTCAAGAACGCCTGTCGTATCGATACAAGAAATTGTGGCGACCCCGCCTTCAAAAGTGTCTAGGACTCTGGATCGGCCACGGCTAATAGAAATATTTTGAACGTTGCTAGTGAGATCAAGGATCGTGACAGTTGAATCAGCCAGCACACCAGTATCAAGAGGTGTTGATGCGTCATTCAATACAAGAGGCGGACCGAACGAGGCGCTAGTAGAGAACCTGACAACTACTTTGACTGTCGCAGCGGTCGCCATTTACAACACATCCACTGACCACGATTTACCTGAACGCTGCATCTCCAACGCTCCTTGGCGGATTGTTTCGAGTAGTTCTTTCTCGGTAACAACTGAGCCTTGAACATTGATAACAACGCCACCCGGCAAAGCATCTACGGTAGTACCGCCTCGGCCACTGCCGCTCATCAGGCCCATTGACCCAGCGTCAGCAAAAGCAAAGCCTGCGCCTTGTTTCCGCATCGCATCGCGTTGTCGCACGCTTTGAATAGTGTCTAAAGACCCAGCGTCAATCAGCGCTGACATCGCTGCGGAAGGCGCAGCAATAGGAACAATCGCTATCGGGTTAGATCTTGATCCCGGCGCAGGCCCACCGCCACCACCAGCGCCACCGCCACCGCCGCTGTTTATACCTGCGATACCTGTTGATGATTTAGCCATCTGTCGCATCATTGAAGGCACAGTCCCCATCGCAGGGTTCTGCAACACGTCGAAAATGCCTCGTGACTGGCCTTCAGTTAAAGCGTTAAACTTCGCAATAAATAACTCGAAAACTCGATCAAGATTGTCAGGCAAAGGACCAAGCGTGGTGATGAAGTCTTTGATTCCACCAGCAAAATCTTCCTGCATCACCCGAGCGAGAAGCGTCATGGATTGAGCGTTTTCACCCAAAGCTAGATTTGCTTGTGTTACTCCTAACTGAGCAGCGCTAACACCACTTGTCGCTGCTCCAAGCTGATCGTTTGCTCCGGTAATCGCAGAGTCGAACATCATGCCAGCTTGCAGATTTCCGATTGCAGCACCGATCCGGCTAATCCCAGCAAGCGAACTTACAAACTCACCGAAATCAGTGTCGCCCATCGCCAAGAGCGCTTGTGCTGTCTGGTTGCCTTCAAAAGCACCAAGCCCGATGACTTGACTGATTATGTCTACAGGGAAACCACGGTCACGGAGCTTGGTAAGGTTAAGCTGAAACGCTGTGTATTGAGCGAGCAGTTGTTTGGCTCGTCCGCTCGCATTAGCGCCGGGGGTTTCCCCGAACGTAAACCCAAACGCTGACGCAGTTTTTTGTGCTGTCTGTGAGCGTTGATCCATTAACGAATTGACACGGCTTTGCGCCGATGCTTGATTCTGGATTGCTTGTGCTAACCGATCTTCAGCAGTAACAAGATCCTCGGTTAGCTTGGTGCGAATATTCGCGAGATTTATTAAGCCACCTTTTTGTTCAATGGCTTTCTCGAATGTGGAGCGCAGTTGTGGGATTTGCGTCATTCCCGTATCGAACGCATCATCAAAGAGCTTGTCGAATGCTTTACCGATTTGCTCTGGTGATCCCACAATCGCTTCAGCAAACGAATCTGTTAGTACAGAGCTACCAAGACTTGTTGTGTTTTTAATAAAGTTTTCAAACTCCGCTGTAGCAGCCTTAGCTGCCGACGACATTGTTCTACGATCAGCGGCTTTCGTGTCCACGAGCTTTGCCGAAATACGGCGAGAGATTGCAAGCTGTGTATCAAGTGCCGCTGAGTCACCACCCGGCATAAGCGAACCGACATCAATAATGGCGTTCATCGCTTCGTTCAACTGCTCATACAGGCCAGCGGTGTCAAGCGCCAAAGTGAAGAACAGCGCTCGCCCTTCGGCAGCATCCCGTAGTTCTTCCCATGTCAAGCGGACGTTCTCTACTTGTTTTGCTTGCGCCGCTACTGCATCGGTTGTTACTTCGGTTTCCCTCGCAAGAGCGTTAATGCCATCCGCCATAATTGCGTAGTCAGTAGTGGCATTGGCGATAGTTCTGTTTAACTCGTCTTGCGCATGGTTCCATTCACCAGTTAGCTTTGCCGTATCAACTAGCGAGTCGAATACCTCAACACCAACCATCCGAGCATATTTGGCAGCGTTGTCTTTATTGGTAAGGAACTTCTTCGCTTGCTCGTCAAGTTTCTCGTTGTTGTCGTCGTAAGCGTCAGCCGTTTCGTCTAACGCAATAAGCATTTCAGCGACTTGTTCAGAGTCCAGTTCCCCAGCACGCAGCTTCTTCGCCATCGAACCCGTTACTTTTAATGTGAACTCGTCAACATCTTCGAGCACGTCAGCCAAACGAGCGTTGTCGCCCCTAAGCACTTTTGCACGACCAGCTAGGCGCTGATATTCGTCCGTACCTGTGCGAACAGTGCGGTTGACATCGTGCATACGGATATCAAGATTCTCAAACTCAGGGGCAACATCCCGAGCAATCAACTCACCCAACAGAACATTCGATCCGTTGAGCTTTTCAATACCCTCATCAACCGTTTGGGTTGTACCAGCAAGCCTTTCGTATTCTTCGGTAAGCGCAGCCGTACGCTCCTGAACCATTTGTAAAGGATCGCCAGCAGCTTTCAGTTGCTCATTTAACGCTTGCTGTCGTGTCTCGGCTTCTTTATCCGCACCCGTAAGTTTGACGATTGCAACCGTAAGTAACCCGACAGCGGCAATCCCTAACCCGATGGGGCCAAGCATCCCAGCCATTGCAACCTTAATGGCGAGAAAGGCTTTAACCATTGCACCAGCAGCAATGAGAAGCGGCCCAGCAACCGCCAACAACCCACCGAATACTACGACTGCTGTTTTTACTGGTCCGGGTAAATCACTAAACGCTTTAACAACCTTGGTAACAAATTCTGCGAACTTCTGAATCATTGGTAACACGACAGGGATGATCTCCTGCCCTACCGCAATCATCGCCACCTTAAAATCGGATATAGCTTGATTCATCTTGAATTCAGTGGTTTCTGCCGTAACAGCAAACGCTTTATCAGTGGCACCGAGCGTGTTGTTCATGCTCTCAAAAATGGCTTCAGTACCAGCCACGTTTTTACCCATCAAGTCCATAACACCTGAAAGGGCGCGCACGTTACCGAACACTGATGCCGAAGCAGCAGCGTTACCATCAAACTCCGTCGCCAACGTCTGGAGAGTAGAAAGCAACCCTTCATCTGCGATCTGTTTACGTAACCCTTCAGATGAGAGGCCCATCTCTGCCAGCGCTTCTTCAGCTTGCTGAGTCGGTTTCAATAAAGAAGTCATGATGCCACGAACTTGTGTGGCTGCTTCTGCTGCGTTGGTACCAGTACGTGATAGCGCTGCGAATGCTGCACCGACTTCGTTGAAGCTGACACCCATCGCTGACGCGACTGGGAGCACACGCCCCATTGATCCAGCAAGTTCTGAGGCTTCGAGTTTACCTTCACGCACCGCTGCGACCATTACGTCAGTAGCGTCGCTCGCTCCGAGGTTCTCTTTGCCATAAGCATTCATGGCGGACGTAGCAAGATCAGCGATGGTTGCCGCTTCACCTAACCCAACCGCTGCTGCTTTCGCAGAGGCTTCCAACACGCTTGCGGCGTCAGCGCCTTCGATACCTGCTGAGGTAATGAAGAACATAGCGTCAGCCAGTTCTTGTGGCGCTCTTGCCGTTTCACCCGACAGCTTCAATACGCTCTCAGTTAAGCCTTTAACTTCTTGCTCTGAGCGACCAACCAAACTTTGGATTTTCGTCATTGATGACTCAAAATCTGAAGCCATTTTGATTGATGCGCCGCCAGCAGCAACTATCGGCAACGTCATCCTCATTGACATTTGTTTGCCAACAGCCATTGCCGAATCGCCAAGTTTCTTAAACTTAGCTGACGTGCCGTCTATATCTTTGCGTAGGGTCTTGAACTGCCCACGCATCCGATTGATGGTGCCAGTGACACCATCTTTCGCATTGAAATCAACGGATACTGAACTAACAACTTGGTCAGCCATTAGCCCATCCTCGCTTTATTTCGGGCGCGATTCTGCGCCTGCTCTCGTTCGCTGTTCTCCAACGAATACAAGGCAGCCCATTCCGTTAGTTCACTCGCAGTCATCCGGTCTAGGAGTTCACTAACGGTCATACCAAGCTCTCTTGCTAACTGGAAGTAGAAGCGTCGCTCAGGGGCAACTCGTCCTCTGGAGTCTGGGAATCCGAGGAATCTTTTCCCGCGTCACCATCGCTGTCTGCGCCCATACCGGACACCGCTAGGCAAGCGTTCGCCAACGAATCAACTACGTTGGCATTTTTTTCTTCCATTACCCATTCAATATCTTCTTCAGAAAACACTTTTTCGCCGTTATCTGGATCGAAACAGCATGCTTGGATAACCGAACCCCACATCAGTTCAACGCGGTTCGCATCCATTTGTACGCTGCCGTCGGCAGTAAAGTCAACGTTTGAAGCAAACGCTGCTCGCTGTCGTGCCGACATAGAACGCAGTTCCAATGTGACATCCCATTCAGGGATCTCGTATAGGTCTGCGCTCACATCGTGGGCGGCTCTTATTTGTTCTGCAAGTCTGGACACTTAGGTCACTCCTTGTTTGTTGGGATCAGTATGTTCCGCGAGTTACCGCACCGGTGACCTGAAGGTCAGCCGAGTAAGTGACTACGTCACCGACAGGCGATGAGATCGAATAGTTCGTCATGATCGCTTCGCCGGTGTATTTCACGTTGCCGCCAGTTGATCCAGCAGGACCGTAAATAAACGAACGTGAGGCTGGCTCTGTGCCGCCTTTCATGTAACCGTCAACAGTTGCGTCCCAGAGTCCACTGATTGAGAACGTAGCGCTCTCCAAACCAACGATGAATGAACGGCTGCTTGAACCAAATGCGGTGGTATCAGCTGTCTCCGTAACTTCGGGGAAGTCAACAGAATTTAGAGTGTCGGAAATGTTGCGGCTCGTGCCTCCCGTGTCATCGAGAGCAAAGTCAACACTTTTACCGTGTACGAATGTAGGCATTTATGGTCCTCCTCAGAACCTAGCGAACGACAACATGTAAGTTATCGCCCCGGATGAGCCAGCGGTTGAGGCCGTGGCACGGATGTATCGGTTGACGGTCCCAGAGACCGCCTTTAACTCAGAGGTTTTGGTGGAAGCCGCAACCGTTGAGAACGTAATCAGGTCAGCGTAGGTAGAGTCGTCTGCCGAGTGCTGAACCTTGATTGTTGTTACGCCGCCACCAATCGAGTTGGTGGGAACGTGAAGAATTGCGAAACCGCCGTTGGCGCTTGACGCTGCGTTATCAACTCCTGCCAGATTGCCAAGGGCACCAAAGGCTAATGAAGCTCCAGTTGTTAGCTGCACTCCACTTTGACCTGAATATGTCAGGTTCGTTGTGCCATCGGTTGTTGCTTGGAAATCTGCGCTGACTGACACGACATCTGATACTGGTGACGAAATGTTGTAAGTCAGTTCGTCTGATTGCATCAGGATTGCTTTGTTGCCAATCGTTCCAGCTTGTATCGCTACTGTTGACAGTGGGCTGGTTGCGTTAGCTAACAGAGCGTTGAGTTCTTCGTCTGACCCGTCAGTATCGGCGGACCATAAACCAGTGAGGCCCATCGTGGCAGTCTGTAATCCGGGAAGGAAAGATCTTGATGAGGCTCCGAAAGAAGTAATATCCGCTGTCTCTACTGAGAAGGTACTGTCCGCAGCATTGAAATAATCGCTCAGGTCGAACTCATCAATGTAGGTTTTGGTCCCTTTGCCGTGAATGAAGGTAGGCATTATGCGTCCTCAGCTTTCGGTGTTTCGATCTTTGATTCAGAAGCTGCTTTGCCAGCTACTTCAAGAATGCCGATCTCGATAAGCCATTCGGCCTTCTTCGGTGGCATCTCCACAGTTTGGCCAGCTTCGTAACGCTTACCTGAGAACTCAATCCCAGATTGGCCGTCATCTCCACCGGTCACTTTGTACTTTGTCATCGCGCTCCTTCTGGGAATGGCGCGGCCAAAGGACCGGCCACGATTGGGCACTGGACACAGGGGTCACTGCTGGCGAGTGTAGTCCATGCGTTTGTGCTGCTTGCGTACGTTCAAATTATTTTGAGCTTTTTACTTGATTGACTTGACAGGGGGACCCCTAGCAGGCATAATTATTATATGGCAGCAATCATCACCTCAGTCAAAGTTCACCAGAGCATCTGGTTCGACTTGATTCTGTGGGTGACCCGAACAATAGGAGAAATCACATGAAGTTTGCCGATCTAACCGAAAAACAACAAATGAAGGTTGTGGATGACACTGGACGAACCCGTCAAGCATTCACCACTGACCCTTCACCCATGCCAGAAATAGCTTGGAATATGTACCTCTGCTCACGTCCCGGCCAAGAACTGCTAGCTGAAACCTGCGGCACTCGCCCAATCGAATTTGACGGCACCGCCGCTGAATCACGTGAACATTTCGACACTCACCGCTTCGCTTTCGACGGCGACGATGCACGTTGCGTCAAGTGCGATTGCAAAGACTGGCACGCAGCCGCAAGCTACCCATGCGGTCAAGAACCCCCACGGGAATTCTTCAACGTCGAAACAGGTGAAAGCGTTTACTCTTGCATGCCCGTTGCATCAACTTTCGTTCAAGAGTTCGTAGTAGTTCTCTAAACCTAAGCTGAGGGGTCGCCTCTACGGAGGCGGCTCTTTTGCTTTTTACTTGGACCTCCGAGGCGAAAGGCAGGCCCGTGCTTGAATCACCTCGGAAGTCCAGCAGCAGTTTCGCATGCGAGCAGCTATCTATGTTGCTTGACAGAAATAAGCACCGGGTGCCTAGCCAGATTCGTTGATCTGTTTGCAGCGTGGGCATTGAATCCGCCAAGGGGCTGTAACCATCAACGCAAGTTTCTTCACGCAGTTACCGCAACGAACCTCGGTACGAGTTTCACGTTGATGCTCAGGCGTACGACGAATCTCGCCATACGCATCCGCTACGTCAGGACTCTTTGGGTCTGGTAGTTGCATACGAAAACCACCCGTTCCTGTCCGTCACGTTCAAGGTAGAACGGTGATTGAATTCCAGCAGCACGCAAATAGCGCACTCCTGATAATGCTTCGTTGTCGATCAACGTCACCTTCTTAAAGCAATCCTCAGCGAGCGACGAGGCGCTAGCGTAATCAGCGGCTCGCACCAGAATCTGGCATCTCGGCTGAGTGTAAGCAGGTAGCGATGAACCACCCATTGTTTCTTCTGGGATTAACCCACCAGTCTCGAACAGTGCAACGCAGGTATCAGGTGTATCTGGAAGCCGCCCAAGAAACAGGTTCGTTCCAAGCGTGAGTGTGGTGTCAGTCACGGTCGCTGCTAGGTATGTGCCGATTTCAGGTAGGAACGCCATTGATTACCTCAGGTATCTACTTGCTAATTTGAGTCGTGCTGAGAACCGAGTTGGCCATGCACCTACTTCTTCTAGGAACGGTTCTTCCAAATACTTTGCTTGCCCACCTTTAGGGTGATCGTAATCAAGCCGTTCGTGCTGCACCAAAGCGTATGGCGCTGATGGCCCTCCATAAGTGATGCGTGCTGTCGGATTTGTGCCGAGAGTTTTTGGTGGCGTAATCGATTGTGAAGCTCTGAGGATGCCTTCATCAACAGGGACAAGAGTGTCTGCCTTATTTGCCACGTCTACTGCTGAAGCAAACAAGGCTGCTGAAAGGGAAAGGCGCGCGTCAATTCCTATCTGCTTAAACACGTTGTCTAGGTTGTCGAAATCTTTCCCAGCCACTTGTCAGCCTCGCTTTGATTTCGAGCCAACATAGATAACCTGCGCTACCTGACCGAGGGGATCACGTTTCGTGTTCACCCTCACAATCGGTCGTGTTTCGGAGATCGGCGCAGGCAAAGTTATTTGACTCGTGATGTCTACAGCTATGGTGGCGTTCGGAATATAAGCGATGTAATCAACATCACTCAGATTTTCGTCTGCTGTCCTTCGCGCTTCTTCAACCCTAATGATATAAGCGTCGTAGGTTGTAGCTCCACCACTGTAGGTGCGTTCGCCGTAGCTGTTCACCGTGGAAGTCGTACGGATCGACACCGTGTCCGGCGTCATGTTGACCTTCAGGTCAGTCATGAACTGCTGCGACTGCGAAGCCATCAGTCCGCTCCGGCTCCAAAGTTAGCGATCACATCGTTAGCGCCGCCTCTGCTGTTAGTCCACTGACCACGCGAGAAGTACGGCTGAACAATGTCGCTGTTGTCCTCATCAATCTCCTTGTCAGAGACACTGATGCCGCCGGCGTATGGAGTAGGCGTGTTGCCTTCCCGTGAGGCCTGAGCGTACAAAAGTTTCGCTTGTTCCCGAGCGTTCGTCGCTTTCTGGAACATATCAACCTTCAGATCGCCCACGGCTTGATCTGCGAGACGACTGAACTTTGAGGCTATGGCAACCATCACCCGATACGAGACTTCGTAGAGAGCCGTTGTGGCCGTGTCAGAACCAGTGACCTGATTATTGGTCCACGCTATTTCCTCATCGTTTACGAGTTGATCGTTTGTGTCGGTGTCTCCGGTTAGGAACCGAACCGCATCACGCGCATTCGTCGCCGGATCACCTGAGTAGGTCCAAGTCATGTTGCATAGAACACAGAGCCGACGTGGGTTCCTGCGCCACTTAAAGAAACATAGATACCGTTAGTGCAAGCAATACCGCCAGCAACTCTGTAGTTAGCTGATTCGTCAGCAGCCAACGTGACCTGATAGATCAAGGTGCCAGAAGCTGCGGAGCCGTTGTCATAAATCTTTATCGTCTTAGCGCCAGTCGAAGTAAAACAGCCGCCAAAGAATATGGCGTCGCCGTTTACGATTACTTTTGACGCATCTGCGACCGCTTCGATGGTCGCCGCGTATGGTGGAGGGATTGCACCCATGATCGTTCCTTAATCGTTCCAGTGGGCAAGAATTGTGCCCGTTTGATTTCCAGCGCCGCTTTCAAGCACTTCGAGATATAAGCCATCGGGACAGGCCACGCCACTATCATAGTTAATGTTCTCAGACGCATCTTCCGCTATAGCTTGCTGATAGATCAGTGTTCCAGTGTTATCAACACCGTTGAACGCTTTTACCACTACTGATCCGGTCCCACCAAGAGTGCTCGTATTGAGCACACCTTCTGTAGCACTGTCCAAAGTGAAGCCGCCGGTACCGCAAGTGAAACAGCCACCCATGAAAAGGGCGCTGTTCCTCGTTACTACTACCTCATTAACGAAGTGTTGTTTCCTCGCTGCGTACGGCGGAACAATCCTTGCCATGTGCGTCCTTAGAAAGAGTTAGAGGGCCGGGTCGGAAGTGCCGACCCGACCCTCTGGTGTGTTTATGCGTAAAGGTGGGTTTACGCTGCTACACAGTTGCTCAGGAAGTACCCAAGCGCTGAAGAAACAATCTTGGTATCCCAAGCCGCTTCAATTTCAATGCGGTCAGCCTTTTCGGCTTCCATACGGAAGCGACTAATCGCAGATGAGGTGCCCAAGCCAGCGCTCAAACCACTCCAAACCATTGTGTACCCCGCAGAGGGGACCATGAGGCCGGGATTGGCAGGCGTGTAGCAAAGGAGGGCATCCCTGTCACCGATCTGGCTGTAAGAAGCGGTAGCTCCTTCAGCAGCGGTGTTGTAGGTGCCAGCCATAATCAAGACACGATCCACGTTGAACAAGCGTGCGAGGAGATCCTCGGTTACTGATTCTTGTGAGGTGTATTTGATACGGTCCACGATGTCTGCGTTGTCCATCAAAGCAGAGAACACCTTGTAGCTCATGATTAACGTGTTTGGCACGTAACCAGTGTTTGTGAGCACAGTGTTCTTGCCAGTTTCGACATCCGCAATCGGTGTGGAGTTGGCGGCACTCCAAAGGGTGCCCGGTGTTACATCGCTGCCCCAGATGCCGGTTGTGAAAGCGGCTGATGCCCATTCAACTTCTTGACGAATCAGCATTTGCTGGGTCAGGAAGCGAGTGGCGTCCATGTCTGGGTCAAGTGGTGCGTCCGAGTTGGCGCGTACTTGGTCACCGATGTCTTTGTGTAGTGCGTAAACCTCAGCAGAGTATGTCTCAGTGGACAGGCTGTAACCGGTACCGGCGGATTGTGTTCCGTCTGCACGTAGTTGAACCTGATCACGGAAAAAGTCAGCTTGCGAGTACGTGAAGTACTTGTCTGACTGCTTCTGGACGTTTACCTGTGGGAACGCACGGGAAGCTACGAATGCGAAGCTTTCCTGCATGTAGGCGACTGACATATTTGTCAGGATCGCGTCTACGTGTACGTCACTTACTGTTGGTTGTGGCATTTAAGTAATCCTTCCTAAGCCGCTCGGCCAGCGCCGGCACAGTTGATAAGAGCGGTGAAGGTTTCACCTGCGGAAGCTGCTCCGATGGCCGTCCCAATGAGACGAACCGTGGTGTCACTTCCAGCAGCGATTGAATCAGCTTGACCATCAGCAGACGTACCAATGTTAGCGCCAGCGGCAACAGTGCCGTCAGCAATGATCTTGGTAACGCCGATGAAGCAGATTTCTGCAACTTCGCCAGATTCTGGTTTGTTGAGCAAGACGCCGATTGGTATGTCGGTGATCGCCGAGCAGACATTGACTGTCGTGGCGGAAGCGAGTTTCACGATGTGATACTGCTTTGCTGACAGGTCTGCGGCAGCTTTCAGCGTACCGATCTTCATCTGGCCTTCTGTGTATGCAGCCATGATCAGCTACCGGCCCTTTCGTTGATGTAGTCGTTGTAAAGCGAAGGATTCCGTTCAGCTACGACGCTGATTCCTTTAGCTATGGAGGTCACTTCGCCGTTATCAAGAAGGGCTTGCGCTGCCTTCTCGATTCGGCCATAAGCATCCATCGCTCCATCTTCGTCGCCCTCGGCTCCAAGCTCGGTGAACACACCGGCCTCGGAAAGAGCAACGCTTGATGCGCTGAGGACTGCTTCTATTTCTTTAGCAACCTCTTGGTCGGTGGCGCGAAGGCGTACAAGTACCTTGGCGAAATCAACTGGATTTAAGCCGGGAAGAATTGCCCACTGGTGAGCAGCGGTAGCTGCCTTTTCCAGTTCCCGTTCCTCTACGAGTTCACGGTGGGCTTCTTTAGCCATATCGAGTTGTTTCCGCAGGTCTGTAAGTTCCTTCTGCACCTCTGTGTGATCGGGGCCGTCAACTGATGCGGCTACCGGAGTTGCTTCTGTCGCCATTTCTGGGGCAGCTTCAACTTCAGTTGCTTCTTCAATTACGTCCTCGACTTCTGGAGTGGCATTGAGTTCCACAGTGTTCTCCTGTGAGTCGGGATTAATTACCTGATCGAGAGAAATGTCGAGATCGTCTTCAGACTTCATCACCAGCCAGCCTTCATGCAGATGCGCGGGATGATCCACGCCTGATGTTTCTTTAATGGTGAGTTCAGTCAGCTTGGTCGATTTCGCCATCATGCCTCCCGATGCAGACATGACGCATAGTAGTCCCAACTACTACCTAAATCTATGCATCTTTGTTTCAGACGGTTACCAATTCTGGAAGATCAGCTTCCATTCGCTGCGCTTTACCGCCTATTGAGTAGCCACGTAACTCACCAGCTTTGACCATTTTCCAAGCCCAAGGCTCCCAAACCACACCCATAAATGGAGTGTCAGGAGGGAACGCATACTTCGTGATGCCTTGTCCGGGCACAGCTAACGCCGTTTCAATCGGCATAGGCCACGTCAACATTTCGACCATTTCACCAGCAGGTTTTTCTGAGTGCTGGAGGTAAATGGTTCGATCACCGGCACGCATCCAATCCCATAAGGCTTTTTGCAAAGTTTCTTTGTCAGTAAATTCACCGTGGGCATCTTCTACGCCGGGTACGTAAACAGGGCCGAGGGTAAAACGCTGCTCGTCCGCTTTAGTTACCGGGACTGTGCCAGTCATAGCTTTGACCATCTCTAAAGTACTTTTACGTGCTTCGAGTTCTTCTTCAATGATGTCATGGCATATGACCATGCCATCGGTCACCACTTTCTGCGTGTGCAACGAATCATGCCAATCATTGAGTTCTTTGTCAGCAGCGTAAGTCACACGCCGGTCAGCGAAAGATTCAATTTGCGCTAACCGAGCGTCAGCTTGATCTTTGGTGCCGTAACAGCCAAATGAGCGTCCCGTTTCAGAATAAACACAAAACTGACCATCTTCTTGACGTACTACTTTCCGGGTGGACTGACGGTAAATCATTTGTTCCCGTTCGTCATCGTCACCCATCTCAACATCCACAACGATGTGTGTTTCGTCAGCGTGTTCCAACATGATTGCTTCCTTCATGTGGATCACTTCCATCAACGGCTGTAACACTGGAGCGCACTCCGGATGATCAAGCATCAAACGATACGCCATCAACAAATGCGTCATAGCGTCTTCACCGCTAGCCGTGCTGCCGTAATCTTTGTTTTCGTCGTAGTACCCGTATCCTTTTAGGACTTCGGGTTCTTCGTCGGTTGTTGCGTCTGGGTGTGTCATGCGCCACGCCTCCAATACTTTTCGTTTAACGCCGGGTAGATCTTCAGCAGGTATTTGTACACGGTTACCACGGAAACCGCCGGGACCGAGCGCTGCTAATGCTCGCCCTACTTGTGCTGCTGTGGTTCGCTCAGTAAGGCTGTCCCACAATCGCAGCTTCCATGTAGATACCTTTTCAGGATCAGGAACGTAGGCAAAGGCTTCTTCCGGGAAATCTTCGCCGTCTTCCCTTTTGGTTTCCTGTTTATTGAACAAGGTGGCTAGTCGTTTACGGGTTGACAATGAATGCCCCTCAGGTAACAGGTCAGTATCAAACTTAGCCCTCGGGAAGCTACCGGTGCGAACAGCTTGCAAAAAAGCGTTGACTCGGGCATATGCCCATTGGTCTGATGACGACACATTTGGCCGTACGGATCCGGGGTTCGTGTTGTATGCGCCAACGCCACGGCGAAACACGGCGGAAAGCATTCTGAGGTTCACCCGTTTCTTCGGGTTATCCCCATGCTTCTTGTTGTGTTCCTCAACTTTGCGTTCAAGCCCAGCCGTAACTGATGGGCTTAACTGTTTGTTTAACTGATCTCGTTTGCGTTCGGCCCATTCCATAGCGCGCATCCGATTACTTGCTGCCAGATCTCCACCCCATGCGAGCCATGCCCATTGTCCGGCAGTCATCTTCCCATCACCACTCAAATAAGCAGCAGCGCTCGGGGACTGTAAGTCTGATTTGTGACGAGCGAACCAAGCAGCCATTCGCATGATCTTGTTTTCGCTCGCTTCACCTTGCGCTAGGAGACGTGCTTCACGGAGGGTCTTGTCTGTGACACCGTCACCTTTACGGTCAATGTTGTCCAGCGCTCGTCTTGCGTTCGCTGAAATGTACGCAGGGACGGCAACCATAGTTTGAGCTTAATCTATAAACATCAAAATAATTCCCATCTTAGGTTGCTAGGGTGGCCCCTAGTGTGTATGATTATCTTATGACAGCAACTCAAACTCAGGAAGGGAATGTCATGAATCTCAAAGAAACCATGATCAACAACACAGTTCAGGCCTACTCAGGTGAACGTGGCTGCGCTTGCGGCTGCTTAGGCACCTACTACTACGCTGACGGTGCATGTAACTACGCAAACGGTGACAGCATCAATGATGCGAAGCGAGCCGCTACCAACATCAAGCGCATCGCCAACAAAATCTTCGAGTTGATCGCCGAACAAGCATTCAAGAACAATCGGCCAGACATTGATGTCTACATGACTGATGAGCTTGTCAGCGTCACCGATAACCGTCCCGACAATGGCCGCACCTATAGCCTTTACTTCTCATGAGCGATTACGACCTACCCGGCATGGGTGACTTCCTGCCACCCGAACGAACAGCCCAAGAACCTTGCGCGGATTGCCTAGAAGAACGTGACCTGCCGAGAGGTATCGAAATATCGGTGTTCGGCAGACTGATCTGCTACCTGTGTTTACAAGATCATTTAGATGACCAGTTAACTCCATCAGGCAGCGATCACCACACCGAACAAATCATCAACGAACTAGTTGACGACGCGCCTGCCGATCAAGACGCCACAATCCACCACCTTCCGCCACGAGGTTAAGGCTGCGGAATTGAATCGCCTTTGTTGGCGTGCCAGTCAGCGTGACGTGCCATCCACACACCATGAGCATCGGTGCGTTCATCAAGCCGCTGTGTTCGCTCGTCAATCGACCGCAGGATTACGGTGTTTTCAGCGTGGGACTGATTATTCTCCCGTCGCATCGCTGACGCCAACAACGTAAACGCACCTGTGACTATCGCTGCGGTGACCGCTCCGATTGCAGCGATAGCATCGGTCATCTTTTGCCACCGTCATAAACCTCAGCGTGGCCCACATCAACTAGCACATCATTCAAGCAGCCATCGTCATCACCGATAACACGGCCAAGGACTCGCCCGAACTTGCCTCGCTTATCGAGACTCGTTGCGATTCTGATCGCTTCCTGAGCAGCGCACCAATCCACAACGTAATCTTTCGCAGCGAGGCCACGCGCTTTCTCTGCTTTGTCGCGTGTCCTGCTTTCAGGCGTGTTGATGCCAAGCAAACGAACACGGGCTTGATATTGAATTGAGAAACCAAGGTCAAGTGTTACGTCAACTGTGTCGCCGTCAACAACTCGATCTACTGTCGCTGCGTATTCGTACATCAGGAACCATCGCTTTCCACTGTCTCATCGCTAATAGTTAAGCGATACCAGCCAGCATTTGCAGCGTTGTAGACAGTTGCTTCAACAGCGTAGTCGCCGGGTTCCATTAATCGGTCGATCTCAGCGTCCCACTGGTTTTGTACGTTCTGGATAACTGGTCGTGGCGTTGAGTATCCAACAATCGTGTCGTTCGGGAACTCAGCTTCGTCCTCAGCATCGGCTGGTGGACTAGCGCAATTCCATGAGTCACCGCCAACGGAACAGTCTCGGCCTCCGTCGTCGTCCTGATCGATCAGCGTGCCACGGGTGTATTCGTCAGTGTCGCCAGTGTGGTCACCCACGTCGGCGTCTGTGTCGTTGTACAGGTAGACGTACGGGTCGGCGTGCTGATTGTTTTGGCCGAACTGGTCACGTCGCAGATTCGTTTCAGCTTCAATCACGATTCGACGTGTTTCCCCTACCACGTCAGGATCATCGGGAACTGTGAACTGGATTATGTCTCGCTGGTTACGGTTCGCCGGAGTTTGTGGCGTACTCGAATTACAAACTGAGCAGCCGCCGACAATGCACCAGTCACCGAACCCAGTCCAGCCGCCTTGCGAACAGCTAGCCGGAATCGTTGTGATAACTGAAGTTGTGGTGGTATCGACGACGGTCGGATCAGCGACGGCTGTGGTGGATTGCGTGTTGCTGTAACTGGTTGCGTCATCGCATGAACTGTTCCCAAGTCCGTCGTCGTAACAGGACCATGAATAGGTGCGGAGTCTTGTGGCAGAAATAGTGCTAACGGTTTCTGTTTCCGTAACCGTCGTCGCTGTAGTGACTGTTTGATACCAGTAGCCATCACTCGAATTGAAACCAAGCGCTGAGGTGACGTTCGTTGTTGTTGTCGTGTCTGTTGCTGTGCTGGTTTCATCGGGCAGTGTTTCTAAATACGAGTCTTGTCCACCGCTCCAAGAAGGTTGCGGAGGTGGTGGCGGAGGATCTTCGATTACTGGGGCGTCAGGTGTGTCATCTCCGGGTTCTCCTCCAGATAGGTCGTCATCGGAATCCACTTCGTCGGGTGGTTCCGGCGGCTCTGGGCCTTCTCCCACCTGCGTGCCTGTATCCGGTTGATCGTCATCATCTTGATCTTGGTCATCAGAGTCATCGGTGTCAGTTCCGTTGGTTTCGTCTGGGATGTCGTTGAGGTCAGGTGCATCATCGGGCCAATCGTCGTCATCATCAGTGTTCCATTCAGGCAACGTGATGTCAGGGATATCGAGCCACATCCCGTCATCAACATCGCCGCCGCCTCCCCAGTCGTCGTCGTCATCCCACCAGATTTCGCCGTCGTCGTCTGGTATCAACCAATCAGGCATCGTCATGTCAGGTGGATCTATATTGGGGGTATGCGTGTCGTCTTCTGGGTCTTCGGGCCGTTCCTCGATTGGTGGCAACGGATCTTCGATAACGATTAACACTTCGTCGTCTTCTTCAACGATCACGATTTCGACTACGAACCCGTCATCACCCCACTCACCTTCGATACGGTCGGGTAGCTCATCGATCCGATCTTCGGTACGTGTGATGAGTTCCTCCATTTCTTCGATAAATGTGTCGTCAACAATCGCGGCGAGGAAACTGTCGTCGCCTTCTTCTTCGACCCATTCAACAAAGTCGTCTGATTCGACCCATACCCAGTCATCGTCTTCTTCGTGCCAGTCTTCTTCCCAAACTTCTTCATCCCAGAAGTCGTCTTCAAGGTCAAGGATGAACGGTTCGCCCTCACTCTCATCTGGTGCTACGAACCAGTCGTCTTGTTGTTCAGGGTCGGCTTCTAGGCGTTCTTCCACCAACTCTCGTAACTCAGCCACAATCGTCGCAGGACGCGCCTCAATTTCTTCAACAACCAGTTCAACTTCGCCCTCCTCATCGATTTCGATGACGATTTCTTCAGGTGCTTCACTGTCCTCGGTTTGGATGATTTCGATCTCTGCTACCTGTTCACCGTCGTCAGTTGCGATTGAGAGCATGATCTGTGGCGCTGTAACGGGTTCGGGTGATTCTGGGGTATTGTCACCCGTGTCTGGTGTTTCGCTGCTGTCAGGCGTTCCTACAGGCGCTGGTGGGGGCGTGAACTGGAACGCTAGTTCTTGGTCGTCTTGGATTGTGACGCTCACCGCCACGTTCTGGTCGGCTATGTCGATAGCGGCTTCTTCAAGGTCGTTGACTTCGTAGCCTGCGTCTTCGCTGACGGCGAGCACGGGTTCATCGTCCGCTTCGTCTGTTACGTCGGCGATCGATGTTTCAACCCGTGCCGCTGCCCCATCCTGAGCAACAAAGATCGATACGGCCCCAGTTTCTTCCACTGAAGAACCGTCCTCATTGACAGCCTGAGGGCCAACCGTCGCAACATCCGCCGTGTAGTTCTCCACAGAAGCAGGCAACAGGATCATTACCGGATCAGCCGTGTTCGATGTCGCTATATACCGATAAACAGAACCCGGGATTTCGTTGACGAGTTCACCGTCAAACACACCAAGCCGGTTCCCTTGATCATCGGTGACCTGTAAAGCAAGCTGCGTATCGTTCGACCCTGCCGCTGTGAGTAGCGTCATCGATTTCGTGCCGTCAGGTTGAGGGCAGAACGCACAAGCAAACGGTGGTTGCCGTGAAGCCATCGGTGTCAGTTCAAGTGTTCCTGTGCTGCCCGTCCATGCAGAGGCTGTTTCTGTTGGGTTTGTTGCAGCTAGCGCATAGGTCCACACGTTGTCCACAACATCGATCCAGCGTGTCTCGTTAGGCCAGTTAGAATCGTAAATGTAAATACGGGAACCGCCGTCCACCGCTTCAACTGCGTAAGGAGTTACAGCGTGCCCACCTTCCGCAGAATACAAACCAAGCGTGTAACCAGCGCTCGTAAGCGGATTAGCAAAGTCGTCGGCAAGCGTTGCGACGATTTCACTAGGGCTTTGTTCTCGATAAAACGCTGCGGCAGCTTGCGTCTCCGAGGCGAACTGTGTAACAAACCAGAACGCCAACTCTGCGGCCACACGAGGGTCGCCTTGCTCCAACGCAGCAACAAGCGCTTCCTGCCCTAGCAAGCTCGTTGTCGCACCCTCCTGATATAAGCGTAGGGACAGGACAGCGAACCCTTCACAAAGCCCACCGGCCATCGCCCGGTTCGCTTGATCAATCAACTGCAAGATCACGGGCTGCGGTGTGCATTCATCATCAGCGCTCACCGACGCGCAAACCTGAGCATCTCCATACAAGCGGCGAGCAAGGTTCACAGTTAAAGCAGCAGGAGCGTTTCCGCCTCCGTAGTTAGCGAAACCGAACCCGTCATCGTTTGGTTGGTAATCCAATGTGACTACTTGGCTAACTTCCAACCCAGTTTCTACTGGCGGTGTTGTGTCAACCGTGATCGCTTGCGCTGTTTGTTGCGTACTCGTTTCAGGACGCGGCGAAGTTCCACCGCTGCAACCGGTTACTAAGACTGCTGCCCCAAGCAGGGCACCTATGACACGGCTTAACGCCGTCGCCTTCTTTGTTGCCAAATGACTGCTCCACAGATCAGAGCGCCAAGGATTACGAAAACCAATGCTGCGGTCATGCTGCCGCCCGGAGCGTCGCCCAAGTTCAGTGAAAAGTTTTTCGTATCGCCGCCAAGCAAATTGTTCGATGACTCTAACTCAGCGACACGTTCAGTTAATTGTTCCATTTGCCAGTCAGCCGCTGCTGTGTCATCCGCATTCGACTTCAAGAAACCGAAGCCACCACCTAACACTGCTGGTAACCCAGCGATCCAAGCGATGTTGTCCATGACCGACTGAAGCGCCGCTCTGAACTTAGATACAGCTTGCTCGGCTTTGTCTACTGCTGCCTGAGCACGTTCTGTTACTGACGTAGCTGTGCCTTCGACTTCATCGGCTATGGCTCTAATCTTGGCAACCAAATCATCGGCGTCCGACATGGATCTCTCCTGCTTCGGACACTGAAGGTCACTACTACATCGTCAAGACTAGCCTACGGGTATGACAATAAGCTGCGTCTGGTGTTGCGAAACCATGAAACATGAAGCTGATTGCCCTGCGCTCTACGGTTCACTTGGATGCGATAACTCCTTAGTGGACAGCTTGGTTCGTATTTCCCCAAGCAGATCCTCGATAGTTCGCCCAAGCGCCGAACAATACTTTGCTGGCGTTCCGTTGATAGCGGACGCCTGAGCTTCTGCCGCAGCGGAATCAGCTTGGTTAGCGATTCGGCTAAGAGTTTCCGATAATGATGACATGAGTTCCTCCTGTTTGGCTCGACGCGATTCGGGTCAGCGGAGCCGTTCAGTTGTTTGAATCAGGTTAGCACCCGTCCGACATTCGGTAAATACGCGTGATCCCACACTGCGCTCTATTGAGCGAGCCGTCATCGTTGGCTCGGGGAAGCGTCATAAACTCGAAATCAGCAGCGAACTCAGCGAAAGTTCCGTTAGCTAGATTTCTCCAGCCCTGAAACTGGACACTGAACTGGCTTTGCATAGGTTTCTTACCCCAAGGGAAATCCCATACCCGGTAGTAGTGGCGGTAGCGCTTACCGCTCCGGTCGGTCCGGGTCATTTCGAGCCAGTCAAGTTCGTTGACTAGCGTTGATGGGGGTAACGCTACGAGCAGGCCGTCTTCAGTGAGCTTCTCAAAGATATTCATCAGACCGCCCCTTCTGTTATCCAGCCGAGTAGCTGTTGGGCGTATGCTTTGGCTTCGCGATAGGTCTTGAATTCAAAGTCGGTTAGTTCGGGTGCGTAGTAGCCGTTGTTCCTTACGATTTCGACTGCCCAAGTTCCGATGCGCCAATCAGCGAAGCAGCGATGAATGTCCATCTTAGTGATTTGCAACTCGTAAGCAGATTGCATGTACGTCTCGTCACCGAATGTCTTTTCGGTTTCTTCGCCGCTGGTGAGGATGTAGTTACCCGGACCGGATTTGGTGATTTTTGTGGTTGCTGTCATAGTAATAACTATACGGTGTAGGGACACCCCTTGCAACCTTATTTGTCACATTTGTTGAAATATTTTAGATAGCAGGAAACTGAGGCGAACGCAGCCCCAAACCCGAAACCCGAGAACTAGTCGGCAACGGAGTCCCATACATATTCGGGGCAGGCAACATCCGCACCACACAACGACAATTCGGATGCGCTGGCGGTGAAGGGCCAGTCCAACCATTACCGGCAAGAAACAAACCCCCACGAAGCGGCTGCGTCTGCCCATTCAACGGAACACAAACCTCACAAACATCAAACCGAGACGTAGACCACTGCTTACGTGCCGTCGCCGGATTCACTAAACCCTGATTAGCTGCCTGCTCCATTGCTTCAAGGCGACCAAAGTTTGAGGCACGCATAATCTCGGTACGTGCGATCGTGCGTGCTCTTGATCGCCGTAAACGTGCGCCGTACGTGTTGATTCGCTGCCTCAATGTTGAGAGCGTGGCGTTCGGGTTAGCTTCCATCAGTTTCTCGGCCCGATGATAAACAGCAACTGCGTATCGCTCAGTCAAACCATTCGTAGCGGAACCAAACAAATCAAACAGCGCACGCCTCGGCGCAACATTCGGGGCGATGCTGTCTTGCAGCAACACGATCAACGGTTTGGTTGTCTGCCCACGCGTCAACCCATCAGTGAACGACGACAGGATAACTTGCTGCACACCAACCTGAGTTGAGGTTGTCAAGTCCCTAATCATTTTGATTGAGTTCTGTGCTGCGTATTGCGTTGCCGTTGGGCTTGCTTCATTGAAAGCGTAACTCTGGTAAATGGTTCGGGTGCTGCCGTCCGCTTGTTCAATCGGAAAGCCGATCTTCACTTCTTTAGTGAGGCTCTCCCACTCAGCTTTCACGTCACGCCCAATCTCGTTGAACATTGAGTTGCCTGACTGGTTGATCTGGTTCTGCAAAATAGTTTGCAGTGGCTGTTCATACGCAGCGAAATGAACCGCTAACGCTAACCCAGATGTGCCGCCTCCCGGATCAACCCACATCTGTTCGATTGCTTCCTCAGGCACAGAAGCCCAAGCCTCATCCATGAGATCAACAACTTGTTTCTCGAACTTGTTGAGCCTTGGTTTTCCGGCTGGCCTGAATCCGGGCTGGCTCCTAGTGCGTTTCTGCGGCGAAGTGACCGGTATGCGTTTCGCTTTACGTACACCTGACGTTACGCCGATAGCTGAACGAGGCGACTTAGAACAGCAACTACAACCAGTGTTGTGGATCACACTTCCTCAGCCATTGGGCGAGGCAGTCCAGCCGTTTCCCGTAGGTAGCTTTCGAGGTTCTCGTCTGGGAACAGCGGTGCTCCGGCCCCAGCGAGTTGGGCGATGAATTCTCCCAGTTCGCCAAGGTCCACGTTCCGTGGCGGTGAGAAATTGAGTCGTGGCATCTTCATTGTGTCAAAACCATTCAACCGCATTAGCCGTGGAATGCCGTGAGAGTTAAACACCTCAGCGATCGCGCTCAGCCACGCTGTCAACGAATCAACGAACAACTGAACCTTAGATACTGATAAAGCCTGCGTACCCGTTGCTTGGTGGCCAAGCAAAACAAAATCAGCTAAGAGCGTCATGGCAATACGCTGGTCATACCGCTGAATAATGGCGTTCGTGTCGAACTGGCGACGGCCACCTGTCGATAACAGTTTCAGGTCGTAGGCCGGTTGGCCTGTGTCTGGGTCGTAGGCAAGGGGAAAGACAATGCCTTCCTGCTCATCACGTTTGATGTTTCTGACGAGTTCTTTGATCGCATTAAGCGCTGACGATTCAGCTTGCGTAGCGTTATCACTCAACAGTTGTGGCGGCACATAAGCGACAGGCATACCAGCCAGATCACGTTCGATACCGATTGCTTCGATCTCTTGGATCTTTGATTTGAAATACCAAGGCAGGAAGGCGTTTCGTAATACGGAACGGCCACGCGGGTTGTTGTATTTCGTTGAAGTTCTGAACAGGAGCAGCTTCTCAATCTGGATATGAACATTGTCTCTGCCGAACGTGTCGCCGAGGAACTGTTCTTGAACGACACCGTTGATACCGCCATTAGCGTCGATATCCCATTCATAAATGGTGGACTGCCCCCGGATCGGGAGTTTCTTCCAGCCGATCAGGCCGTCACTGTATTTCGATGGGGCGTCACCGTGCTCGCCTTGACGCCTCTTGTACACAATCTCGTGAACAGAAAAGCCGTAAGTCAGGAACGAAAGGATTGCCGAGATTGTGTCTTCCCAGCTTTGCGTCATGTCCTGCATGCATTCAGCGATGAACGATGCGTACGCTACGGCTTGCTCATCATCAACATCGGACGCATCAACGGACCAGTCAACACTGCGCATCATCATTTCGACTGCATGGAGGATCGCGCCAACTACAGGATCGTTGTCAGCCATTTCCCGGTAGTTAGCTACACCTTGCCTGCCTTGTAGCTGCCGTAGGAAATCCTCTTGAATCTTTCCGCCGTACTGGACAAGACCAGAGGTCCCAACCTCCATGAAATCAGTCGAGGATGGTTTCGCTTTACCGATTGTGCGCTGATAGCCGTCGTCAGCCATGTGACAACCTCCGTTACGGAATTGTTACGACCCTATACCTTCAAGCGTAACTCATTGTGTAGCGTTACGGAACCGTCACAAAAGAAAGAACCGCCCCGAAGGGCGGCTCAATCGTTGATTAGTTTCGGCTAGGTCTCAAACAGCAGCCTCCACAACTTCACACAAGTTAAAGACACCTTCTTGGAACCAGAAACTTGTCTCAACACCGGACTCGAAGGTTACGGTCAACCTGTCGCTGCTTCTTGTAAGGGTTGCGACGGTCGCGTCGGTGCCGATGAATCTGCAAACGTCTCCTTCTCTTAGATCTTCTACTAGCGTTAGGGTTGTGGTTACTGAGGTGTTCATTTGGCTGGCTCCTTGATTTGAGGTTTCGTTTGCTGCCATGAGAATAACTATACCTACTAGGGGACACCCTAGCAACCTTATTTACGGATTATTTGAGAATCTTTTCCCTCTACCGCAAATAGCCGACCTTCTTAACAAGAAGAACTATTTCACTCGAACAACAGACAAACAGAAATCATCGCCATACTGCCCCTGAAGATCTTGGATTAAACCCCAATCCTCAGCGTGATATCCGTCATGGTTATCGCAATACGGAGGCGTACAGAAACCATTTGCCATTCCGTACTCCAACCATTCAGCCTGATCCATCACAACCTCCACTGGCTAGCGCCAGTAATGCCGGTCGGTGCAACTACTGGCTGTTGCTTATGCCCCAACATCAGTTCAGTTAATCCCCAAACCAACGCATCTACCCTGTCAGGTGAATCCGAGAAATCAGGAACCCAGCTACACATTTGATCTTCAAGATTAGCGTGAAAGCCATGATGGTGGATTCTGCCTTGTTCATATAGCGCTGACACTGGTTCCGCTCTTGTTCGTTTCCCTTTCGACGCGTGAACCAGTTTGATAGGCACGTTCTCGTCAACTGTTCTCAGCGTGTGCGAAACCATTTCTCCGCCTTGGTTGGATTCTGCGACGATCCTGTCAGCGCTGAACTTGTGGTAGGCAGCTACCGCCGCACGGCCCCAGTCGTTAGGTGTTCCACGAAGCGAAACGTCATCAAGCACGTAGCCTTCACCGTTCTCACCAAGGCCAACTACCACGATGCCTGTCTCATCGCTCGTAGCTTTCGACCCAGCAGAAGGATCAACGCCAACAACGATGCGTTTCAACGGTGGGTGAACGGTAACCCTGTGTTCCTCGATCTGGTCACGATCCCATAGTGCGCCCTCAACGTCATCAAGGATTTCTGCGTAAAGTTCTTGCTGCCCCAACCTTGTCCCCTCATAGCGTGCGGTAACTTCATCAAGGAACGAGCCAGCAAGGTTCAGGGAGTTATCGAATGTGCTGCCTTTCGTGATGTGGACAGTGCCATCATCAGTCGCTACTAGCCGTTTCACTATCGGGATGGGTTTCGGTGTTGTCGTGACTACGGTTCGGGGTTGTTTACCTATACGTAAACCGAACTGCAACATATCCCACGCATCGGCATACCTCCATGCGGCAAGTTCATCAGCCCACGCCAAATCATGGTTAGGTCCACGTAAACGATCAGGCTCATCAGCGGAGAAAGCTGTAGCGACTGCCCCGTTATGGAACGTGACCCTACGTTTCGATGGCTCGTATTTCGGTCTTTGGCTCGCAGGGTAAATACCTAGAAGGCCGGACTCACCCTCAATCATGGTGTCCCTAACGTCACCAGCGGTCGGACCGACAAGGGCGATATGTTCAGCGTTTCCGGCATCTACTTGTTCACGGATGAATTCAGCACCAGTACGGGTCTTACCCCAGCCACGGCCAGCGAGAATCAGCCAAACACGCCAATCACCTACAGGGGTTGCTTGCGAAGGCCTGCGATACACGCCCCATGAATGCAGGAAACTCTGAGCGTGTTCATCATTGAAGTCTGATATGACTTTCTCGCGTTCCTCATATGACATCTCCGTTATTAAACACTGCCACAGAGATTCCTCAGCCATCACCCTGCTCCGAATGTAAGCCATTCTGAGATGCCGTTGTATCCAATGTGGCATTTACCGTCGATCCGGGCTTAACGGCCTCCATACGCTCTCTCAGAAGCTCTCCGATGTCCGTGACCACCGGGCCACCATCCGCACCAGCAACCTCAACCTGTTTCGGTGCATCCAAACCAAGCAAAGAAGAACGGCGACGAGAAACATTCACAGCCGTATTCACCGCAGCCAAAACCTCAGGAGCAAACGTCGGCGTACGAATCTCAGTTCCATCAGCAGCGTAACTAACCTGAATCGACTCCTGCTGTGCAGCTTCCAACATCAACGTCGTTGACTGATGTAAACGGTCAAGCCGCTCCGATTCAAGCTGGCGTGCCTCCTCAACCCCATCTCTACCCCACCACTTCAACGCAGCACGATAAGCATCATAAGCACCCTGCCGTCCGGCGTAACCAACACGGTCAGCGATTTGATCGAACGTCGCTCCCTGTACGCGCATGTTTACGACTTGCCGGTATTTGGCGGCTACTTCTGGTGTGAGGTTTGTTGGTCGTGGTCCCATATTTGTCCGGAGCTTAGTGTCCGGAGTTACTTTCTTGTTGTTTTGGGTGTGGCGTAGTCGATTATGTCGGCTATTTGTTCTGCGATGTGTTCTACGGTTTGGGTGCCGTTAACTGTTTCGTGTCGTAGTCCGGGGAGTTTGAGTTGTTTGAGGTTGTGTGTTTTGGTGGCTCTACCGTTCCACCATGATTCTTTCTGTGGTGGTATGTCGAGGTTGTCGGCTCTGTTGAGCATGCGCTGGTATGCGACAGTGGCTGGTAGGTGAAGGTTGATTAACACTGTTTCCCCTGTCTGGGTTGCGGCGGTGAGGAACTTCACGTTGGCTAAACGGTCGCCTTCGCCTAGTACGAGTTTTGCGTCAGTGGTTTGGATGAATTGGATTGCTTTAGGGTTGACGCCTAAGGCGAGGGTGTCTGTGCCGGGGAATGTGGAACGCTGTTTGCCTAGCACCGCTGCGTTGGGTCGCTCATACCATGAATGGGCGAAGGGTTGTGTGCGTAGTTCGGGTGTATCCCAGCCGAGGTGATCTATTGCTGCTGCGAGAGCGGTTGATTTACCGGCTCCCGGTACTCCGATTAAGTAAACGGTTGTTGTCATAGGCTTGTGAATTTGACGCCTGCTTTGTGTAGCGCTGCGATGTTTTGGTATGGGCGGTAATGTTGTAGGTAGGTAGCGAATTCTTCGTTGGCTAGCGAGTTGGGTCGTATCTGCCTTACGTGGGTTAAAGCAATGTTGCCTGATGTTTCGGCTAGATCGGCGTATGCGAGGCCGGTGACTAGGGCTGCGCGGTTACGTCCGGCGTTGCAGTGGGTGAGGACTGGTTCGTTTGTTTTTGCGTACTCAACGACGTGTTCTTTGGCGCGTGTCACTTCTTTGATCACTTCGTCGGTGAGTTTGCCGTCTGGTAACGGAATGTGGATTGATTTGTCGCCTAACGCTTCGAGGTGTTCCGGGTAAGCCGGTGAAAGTGAGACAACAAGGAAGTTGTGTTTCTTTAACCAATCGACGTGCTGAGGTAGTGGTTTACCTCTCGTGTACAGGCTGTGTCCGTAGTAATACATTTTCATCTGGTCCAACTCCTTACCATGTTCCAACTCTTTTCAGGTATTTCAGGGTTATTGATAGTGAAGCCAAGCTCAGCGAAGGCCTCAAATAGTTTGGGTGCTTCAACCCGACGCCACTCTCGTTTCGTTAAATGAAGTTCCATAATCACTGTACGAACTTCGGTATCAGCGAGTACCGACCAGTCGAGGCCGTATTCGCCGCCTTCGATATCGCATTTGATTGCCGTTTGATTCCAAACCAAATTCTTCAAGGCGACGCCATTAACAGAAACTGATTCCCTTCCACGTAAGGGGACCGTTGTATGCGACCAATGTTGATCATTGTTAGCGAGGTAAAGCTCACCTGACTGCCCATCATTGTTGACCGCAGCTTCATACAGATACATGACGTCAGTCATCATGTTTGCTTTGAAGACTTCAATATTTCGTTTATCAGGCTCGACGCAAGTCACAAACTCTGCGCCATGCATCACTGCGAAACGTGCAAACGCTCCGATGTTCGCACCGAGGTCAAGTACGTCATGGTTAGCCCAATCAATCAAACCATACTCACGTCTTTGTTCACGTATACAGTCAATATCTGGACCGGCTTCACGATAAAGCAAATTCTCAGCCCACTGGTTACGGGCTTCTTGATACAAGATCATTTAGACCTCTTTTCAGGGTCTGATAAATCCATTTCAGGTGTCCACTCGTACAGTGTGTCTGTCCACATATACCCGTGTTGTGAAGGGCAACCGCCTAAGCCATCACGCCTACCTTCCCAACCGTTTAGCTCCCCTAAAGCCAAATGGGGGAACATGTTGGAACGGATTTCGAGGGACCGGAACGGTACGTCAGGCCATTGGGGTTCCACTTTGATGATGTGGCCTAGTTCTGAGTCATGTGCTCTGCCCGGATATTGGCCGCCATCCCATGCCTGCTTATATTCGCAGAGCACGACTTCCATCGTGTACCAGTCCACGGTGTCTGACAGTTCAGCTTCAAGATCTTTTTTTGATATTTCGGCTCGGTCGTTAGCAAGCTGGCAGAGGACAGCGGTATTACCGCCATTCAAAGCAGCTTGAACGTCTGGGTGTAGTTTCGCAAGCATTTCCCTCGGTGACCAGCCGCCATGCGGTCGGATATCAGGGAACGGTGGACCGACAACACCTACGCGCTGCAACGCTTCATACGTTTTGATAGTTGCGTAACGACCGTTTCCCTGAATTGTCATCAACTCGCGCCAAACCCGATCAGCGTCCAGTTCGGCGTGAATCTTTCCTGAACGAACAACACACCATTCTGCGTAATTGATTAAATGGTCAGCGAGTTTCACTGGGGTGCGTATCGCTCGGCGTTCCCTACGTAGCGACATCGCTGGCCATGCTTCTTTGATCCAACGCTTCAACCCATCAGGATTATTTAACACTGAACTAGCGGTAGGCCAGTGATGGAAAATCACTTCACCAGTCGGCACGTTGTATGGCGCAAGATAGCAGCCAATCATCCACGCCTTATCCACCGGTGCCCACTCAGGTTCGATGATGCCTTCACAAACGATGCGCATATGTGGGTCAGGTCCACCAACAGCACGCTCATATCGAGTGAAGTCAGCCAAGAACCGTAAATGCGTTTCAGCCATCATGAGTTGTCGATCATTTCGTCACGGTGTGTTTCGTGTTCTTCTGTGCGTTTCAGTTGCGCTCGTTCAGCTTCGCTATGGGCCGGTCCGCATTTCTGGCAACCAGTCTTGGCGTAATACACGACGCTGAACCGGAAAGCCTCAGGATGGCTCTCAGTTTCGAATGGTGTTACCCCATGCCACAGGCTTTGCCCATCGAACATGAGTAACGATTTGTTTGGGCAAGTGAAAGCGACGTTGTATTCAGGGATATGTAAATAGCCGCCCTTGATGCGTGAACGGACAACCCACATCGCTGAAATAGCTCCCTTGATGTTGCCTGAATCACGGTGATATGGCAAAGCTGCGCTCTTATTGATGATTCCGCTTGTCCAAGGCGCATCGAACAGCAACCAATCATCATGGATTTTGGGGTAAACCGTTTCCGCTGTGTGTTCTGCCGCTTCAGGCATCACCTTCTGGCACGTTTCCCAAGCCACGACCGCGAGATTCCGTAACTCCGCAGCGATCTTAGGGTGCTGCTGATCGAACGTAGCCGCACTACACCAAAACCGGCGACGTAAAGCTGACGGTGCCGCTGTCCCGAACGTCCTGTTCGGGTAAAGAACGCCTGATAACCGAGATGAAGCGTTCGCTGTATGGCGATCATCGTGCCATACCTTTGGTTTGCTGTGCATCTCGCGACCAAACCACGCTAGACGGCCACTACTTTCAGGGCCAGCAATAATTTGAGCGGCAACCGTTTCCCGTTCCCCGTCAACCAGAACAGCGTCACCATCGATAAGGCGAACACCGTCAGGGAGTTCGTCTACGCGCTGGTTCTTCTCATCAGGTGACCAGTCAACACGGTCAACCTCAACTATTTGCATCTGTGTAACCAGCCAACAACACCCGAACTACGTCAGCGTTCGAGTCAACGCTTAAACCGGAGCGTGCCTTTTCGAACATCTCTACGATGCTGTTGTAGTCATCAAGATCATAAGGCAAAATGATTGAACGTATACCGGCAGCTTGATAACTATCAGCCGCCTCATCTGGAGTGAGAGCGTCCGGCAACAACTCACCGAAATCGGTGCTACTAATTTCAAGCGAAAACATTAACGCTTCAAGATCATCCTGTTCGTAACCGGTGCCAAGCAGGTCGCCAGTCGAATCGAGGGTCAAAGCAAGCAGATCACGTAACGATTCCTCGTCATACGAACCAGCGTCACTAGAACGGTTATCGACTAGCAACAACTTCCGAGCCTCATCATCCGTGCAATCACGCCAAATAACAGGGATCTCAGTGATGCCCTCCTGCACAGCAGCCGTGTAACGGTGGTTACCTACAATGATGTGGCCCGTAGATTTCTGGGCGATGATCGCCCCATAAAAACCGTTCGTGCGTATCGACTCTCTGATCGCATCAACATTTCCACGGCGAGCATTATCAGGATGAGTTGACAACACAGCCGATTCCACGCTCACAAGTTCAGTTTCAAGTTCCGTCATTCCGTTGCTTTCCCATTCGGTAGCGTTCTCGGGAGGTGTATCCGCCCCAAGTTCCGTGTCGGATTTTGTTATCCAACGCATATTGCAAACATTCCTCTTGTACCGGGCACATCCGGCACAGTTGCCTGCCGATAGCCCATTTCCCTTTGTCTGGATAGAACCAGTCGATTGGCGCTCCGGCACACCGCGCTTCGCTGCGAATTTGTTGCGGCAAAGGGCTGGTGGGACGCCAGTCTTTCAATATGTTTGGTCCCATATACATTTCGGTCGCAAACGATAGAACTATTTTCGTTGGTTAGAGCGGATGATCTCCTCACGTGTCCAGCTATCCGCTTCACCATTGACGTTTGATGAATGGCCTGAACGCATGAAATGAAGCATCGCTGCCAAACAAACATCGCATCGGCAACCCAACTCACGAAAACTTTGCAATCCATGTTTCATGCATCCTTTGATACATCCTTCGCCTTACGTAAACGCTGCATGTCTTGCTGAATTGTCATCTTATGTAAACCTGTCGCCTTAGCGATCGTCGGAATTGTGACCTTGCGTTGGCGTAGTTCTGCGAACAAACTTCGCCGTAACTCACCTAACTCAGTGACACGTTTCCGGTGATGATCAATCTCGATTGTTTGCCGAGACACCTCAACTAGTAACGCTTGAACTTCGTCGTCACTCATTTCAACCTCCTGAAGCTCGCACGTTCGCTGAGATAGTGCGTGCTGATTCAATCTGGGTACGTACCGCAATCAGTTTCTGTTGCGTTGCTTTCTCTTGCGCTTCCGCGATCTTCCAAGCGTGATAGGCGTTCGCTGCTTTCAAATGAGCGATCGCTGTTTGTTTCGCAACCGTTCCCTCACTCAAACGCAGGATCGCCCTGTTGTATTGGCGTTTATATTCGGATTCAGCTTCAGCGCGCTCAACCGTCAACAAACCGTACTGCTCAACTTCGTATTCGAGTTGATCGCCAAGATCCAACAGTTTCTGTTCAACATTGACCTGATACATCGGTTCTGTCATTGACACGACACAACCTCCACAAGCTCAATCCGTAAACCATCAACGTCACCGATTTCTGCTGGGTAAAACGTCAACGCCTTCAAGAACGTAGGGTTGTCATCTTCTAAAACGCCTCGATCAACTAAACCGTCAATCGCAGCTTTCACCGCAGGGAAACAACCACCTACATCCTGTTTCCATCGCCGGTCTTTAGCGAGCGGTGTCGCATGAACAACAACCGCTTTCAGTTTCGGCACTTCGTGTGCTTTCGCTAACCAGCCGAACGCTTCCCGTTGATCTTTGACTTTCGCTGCCCGTTTCATGTGATGCCACGACCGTTCAGCGTTACTAGTCCACGGCCTGTTGCCATGAAGTTCGAGAACGTAACTAGCCATGCCGTAATGATAACAGACGGTAAGGGGTACGCGGTGGCCCCTACCCATTTAGAACGGTTCATGGTCTGGCACATTCTGCTCAGGCATCTTTGGAGCTTCACGACGCGCTGGCTGTGACGCTTCACCAACCGTAGCTGGCCTCCACTGAACCGAAAGTCCAGCATCCTCAGCGCTCACCTCAACTGAGCTACGAGTCTGACCGTCTTGTTCCCATCTAGAGAAATCAAGCCGACCGAATACCCAAACTCGGTCACCCTTATTGAAGGACTCAGCCACATTCTCTGCTAGCTGACGCCAAGCCGTGACCTTGAAATAGTGGGCAACGTCCTCAGCGTTTTGTTTCTTCTGGTTCCACGCGACACTAAACGTGCATAGCGCAGTTCCATCATTCAGAAACTTCAACTCTGGTGGGATACTCACGTTCCCGATGATTGTTGTTGTGTTATCGAACGCCATTTACGGCTCCTTTGTTGTTTGAAACTTCGCAACCAGTTGGTCACGTCGTTCTTCGGCGGATTTGAGATCGTAATGGGCCATCAAGTCGGCAGTAATCCAACAGTGATTCCCTAATGGGTTATCGCCTTCTATTTCGAGGTGTGTGATCTCTGACCAATCTGTTGTTGTCATTGTTAAACAACCTCCTCTAGTAATTGTTTGCGGACCAGTTCTGGAGGCCATTCATGACCCCCGACTTCGTTAATCTGACAGACCCAAACTTCTGGCCCGTCATTGAATTCCTCACTTACTTGCACATCCAAAATGTCGCATTCGACCATTTCGTTACGGCGAGGGTGATACGCCTGCATGCGTTTACCGGCATCTGTTTGTGTAATGCTCATACGTTCTCCATTTCTTGTTTAACAGTGGGTGCTTTGTTGCAATCCACATGGCCGTTCCAAATATGGACAGGCCAATCAGGTGGACCGCTTTGTGTTCGGACGAACCCGTACATTTCTGATTCGAGGCGGACGGGCCGGTCACAGCGTTTACACCTCATGACTCTTTGCCCCAGATTTCTATTTCCCATTGTTCAAGGTCTTCACCAAGTTTGAATGGGTAGCGACCTCGGCTAACACCTAGACCTAACGCAAGATCTGCCGCTCGGCATTTTGCTTCGTTGAGGGTTTCAGCGGAGTACCATCTGTTCGCTTCACATTCAATGACTTGAAAGTACCAAAGCCATTCACCATCAACATCTTCTTCAAGGATCTCGTTGATGACGACGGACCTTTTGCCGCCTACGGAAATCTCGTGATGCGTTTTGCATTGAGTTCCTACTCTGCTCATATCGCACGCTCCCAGACCGGATTACCTAAACGGTTACGACCAACTCGCCAGTTACCGTGATACTCACCGGCATCCAATAACTCGGTGGTGGATTTAGTTGCCGCATGGGTTTCGCAGTAAAGCGTTCCTGCGGCTCGTGCGTCTTTACCGCAGTTACGGCAACTCACTATTCGTGGTGTCGCTTGCGGCATGTCACTGGCGAAACGCAGCTTGGTGAGTTTCGCTTTAGCTGACCAATCGACTGCCATTTATCGGCCCTCTTTAATCATGTAGCGAACGTGATCGTTCATGTCTTTGACAATGAAGTGCTTGTCGCTCAGTGAGGTGCCCATCTGGTAGCCGCAGGCTCCGCAGGTTGCGGTCCAACCTTCGAGTCCGCCTTGGGCGACATGCCGATCGTCGAAGACGTAGCTGTCGGTCTGGTCGAATGAGTGGGTCATGGTAGCTCCTTTTGAGTTTGTGATTGCTGCCATACCTGAACTATATATGATAGGGGACCCACTAGCAACTATTTGTTCAAGAAACTTTGTTCTTCAAGAATCCTTGACCATATTATTAGGGCTACCCCTTGACAACGGTGGTGATTCATGATAAAGTGAAGTCATGGCAGTAATCGCAACAAGAATCGGAGATTCAAATATGCCACTCACATGGAACATCGCAAATTGTCGAAACGCTGACAGCCTTCTGGCTGAAACGTACATCGACCCAAGCCAAAACGGGGAGGTGTTCACTGAAGGCTCAACCAATTACCAACGGAACCAGCATCGGATAACCACTTCGGTTATCCAGATGATGCCGAACCTTGGTATCAACAAAATCACTTCCGACAATATGTACGAAGTCGCGGAGCGCTATCACATCCTGTCAACCGGTGACGACAATCGCGTCGGCGTCTGGGAAGAACACGAAGGCGAGTTGGTGTATCGGAAGATGCGCCTTAACACCCTTCACTTCGCAGACCGTATCGGGCTGTCAACCAACGTGACCAACATGACTCGCTCAGAGTGGGTCGCTGCGCTTCCGGATGGGTACGCCGTGGACAACTGGATGGAGGTGGGCGACTGCTGGGATAGGGGCTGATGCCAACTATCTGCTCATCGGGTGTCTCACCCGGTGGGCAGGCTGGTGTTATCAGACATCAATCAATCTCCAAGGAGGAGCAATGGCAAATATGCAATGGTCGCAACTACGACCTGTCCATGATGCAGCCGCCGCTCTCGATGGAATCGCGGATGACGCGACTGCCGACGAGATAGCGGATGCAATCACAACTGCGATGGGACACCTCGCTGAAGCAACTCACCATATTGAAATGAGTGACCGTGTTGCGGCAAGGCTGATTCCTAAGTGGAAACAAGCAAACGGCAAACTACGGGAAAGCATTTCCGGTTACAGCACCCGTATCGCTTCACGACTGTTCGAGGCGAACGGCAACAAACCGTTACCCGTCGTCATCGAAAGTGATAACGGTGAGCAAGTTGTTTGCACACCTAAACACACTGTTAAGCGAACCGAGATCCGGCGAGATGAATTAGCGGAGGCGGTTGAACGGTTGACCGCTAACCCCGTTTTTCGCCTTGACCCAAATGGTGATGGGGAGCTACTTGATTACGACGTAGCCAAACTGCGTTTATTCAAAAGGGCATTCCGCTTCGAGCCGCGCTGGTCTGAGTTGAAGAAACTTGGTTTGAATGACGATGAGTTCTGTAAGAAAGAAGCGTCGTTCAGTCTTGATGTCCAGAAAGGGGCAAAGCTATGACCGACATTGAAATCATTGAAGAACGACAGGTAGCGCGTGCCGATGATGGCCGCTACTTCGATCTAGTGATGCGGCAGGCTACGGTACTCGCCAGTTCACGGATCGTTCCTGCTGCTTACCGTAACCGTGAAGCTGACATCGTCGCCGCTGGGCTAGCCGGACGGGCTTTCGGTTGGGACGTGATGGCATCTATGCGTAACTTCCATGTGATTGAAGGCAGCGCATCCATGAAGCCGGAAGCGATGCTCGGGCTTGTGCGTCAGGCTGGCCATTCAGTCACCATTGAGAATGGCGCTGGTTCAGCTACTGCGATTGGTAAACGCTGCGATACTGGTGATGAGCACACTGCGACGTTTACGTTGGATGATGCTGAAGCTGCTGGCCTCGCAGGCAAAAAGAATTGGAAGCAGTATCAGGAATCAATGTTGACGTGGCGTGCTGTGTCCAAACTGTGCCGGAATCTGTTTAGCGATGTGGTTCTTGGCGCTGGTTACGTGCCTGAGGAACTAGGGGCAGACGTAGGGCCGGAAGGTGATGTGATCACGTTGGTTTCGGCGGCGAAAGCGAAACACCTTGTTCTTGAAGCGGCCAATGGGGATAAGGAATTAGCCCTTGAAGCGTGGGGAGAGAACGGTAGTTCAGCGGTCAGCGAGGATGAACTTGAAATTATTATCTCATCTTTACTTGACAGGGTAGCCCCTACCGGTAATAATGAAGTGACAGCAACCGAATCGGAGGATTCACAATGACAACAGAAATTACCCGAAACCCGTCTCACAGGCATGCGCCTTGGGAGTCGGTCGACGCAGAGGACATCTCTGGCCTCGGTATCAACGAAGCGATCAAAGTCGCTGGCCTTGACTTCACCGTAGCTAAGGTTCCGCACGTCGCTGAGGTTTCTCTCCCTGAGAGCAACAACCCAGCCTTACGGTTACCCCGTAAAGTTGAAATGCCCGACAGTCGCTTAACTGTCAACGAAACAACCGGAGACATACTCGGCATCGTAGGAAAGGGTTACCACGTAATCCAGACTGAGCAAGTCGTTGGATTGATGGACGCTCTCGTCGGTGACGGATGGTCACCTGAATGGGCCGGGAAACGTAAAGGCGGTGCCCAAACTTTCATGTTCGGCAAACTGCCTTACGAGATGCAGAACATGCCTGACGTTCAACCGTACATGGGTTTCCTTAACTCATTCGACGGGTCAACGGCATTGAGGGTCGCTTCGACTGCGATGGTGCCTAGCTGCACCAATGCGCTTTCGACAACCTTCTACGGCAAAAACAACAACACGAAAAGCGTGTTCAGCTTCAAGCACACCGCGAACATCTGGAACCGTATCGACGCTGCCCGAGAGGCCTTACACCTACAGGTTGAATGGGCCAAAGAAATGGACCGGCAGATCGGTGTCTTGATGAACCGCCCACTTTCCCGTGAAGGCGGAAACATCATCTTGAACAAACTTGTTCCATTGAACGGTGAAGTTGTGAACGGCGAGCAAATCTTTCGGGATGACGCTGGCAAGGTGCTCAGTGATCGAGCGATCACGATGCGTGGCAACAAGCGTGAAGCCATCCTGACGAACTGGAGGGATTCGGAAACGATTCTGCCAAGTGCAAGGATGACCGGTTGGGGCTTGGTTCAAGCGATCAGCGAAATTGAGCAGCACGCTAATCAAGGTGACGCTACCGCTCAGGGCGACAAGCTCATGGATCGGGTAGCGGTTGGCCGTGTAGGCAACCTCACTGAGAAGGCATGGCGCGAGCTAATCCCTGCCTGAGCTAAACTGAAAGGCCCACCCGAGGTGAGAGTCTCGGGTGGGTCATTTTCAGTCCAATGAAACCAACACTATGGAAGGAGTGCTGGTATGAACCAGCCTAACACAAAAATGGCAAAGTGGGATGCAAACACTATCCACATACCCGTTGACCTGCTACAGGTGAAATTGTCACCGACCGCCCTACGGTTATGGATCGCTCTTGCAAAGTTCCGTAACACTAAAACGAACAAGTGCTTTCCTAGTAGCCGCTCATTACTTGAACTACTACCTGAAGGCACCAACTCAGGCACACTCCGCAGGGCGAGGGCTGAACTAGAAGAAAAGGGTTTGCTCATCGTTCAATCTCAGTATGACGATGGACGCCAGACCAGCAACCTGTACGAGCTTCTTTACCCTAAAGAAGTGGTTGAGGAAGCGCGCGATAACGCGCGAAGGGAGGAGCGCGAAACCACGCGGGTCGAGGCGCGTGAAACCACGCGGGTCGAGGCGCGTGAAAACGCGCTCCCAATTAACTCATTAATAGAAACTCATAAAAAAGGAACTCAAATACTGGAGTTTTTTGATTCGGGCGAAATTGAACTTGTTGATGAGAAACAACTTGCCACTGAAATGTTTGATGAGTTCTGGGATGTTTATGGCAAGAAGGTCAATAAGCCAGCCACCCAAAAGCATTGGGCCAAACACATCAAGGATGTGGCTCTGGCCGAACTGGTTATTGCGAAGGCAACGGAATATGCAGCGTCACGGGAGAAGCAATACAGGCAAGACCCTGAACGCTGGGTACGTGATAAACGCTGGGAAGATGAGATCGTTGGCAGCGAACCGTTGTCAGCAGGCCAGAAAACCTTTAAGCGAATGCAAGCCAAAGTTGATCGGGGCGAACTATGAACGAGACAGAACGGCAAGGGCGACGGGCAGCGGCAATAGCGATCACAGAGCTATCTGAAATTTACAACCGGGAACTGACTGACCCTCAGATTGATGAATACATCAACTTGCTATGGGATCTTCACCCAAGGTCTTGGGAAGCAACGAAGAATACGCTCCTTACGGAACAAGCCTATTTCCCTGCGATCACGACTATCCGGCGAGCCGCAATCCATGACCCTGAGGCCATGACAGGCGAACAGGCATGGGAGCTTGTGTGCGAACGTATAAGGCGAGTTGGTTTTAATGGAGGGCCGGGTGACCTGAATGATGAAATCAAGGCTGCTATGAAGTCCTGCGGCGGCTGGGGAGACCTCTGTCGTTCGGAGCGACCCGATAACGATCGGTTCCACTTCGTGAAAGCCTTTAACGCAGCGAAAGAGCGTGATGACCGCCGACGCCTTCAGCAAGCTGATCCGACACTTGAAATGCCTGACGAACTTATGGAAGGCATGAAACAGATTGGGCGAGGCGGTAGCCATGAATCAATTTGAGAAAGCCTTCGACAAGCTCCTTGGGGCGTTCCCAACCAGTTACGCGTCGGAGCAAATGCGAACCCTGTGGTTAGACACATGGAGCCAACATCCAATCAGCGTGATCAGCCGAACGGCTGTTACGGTTGCCCGGACGGGAGCGAAGTTCCCATCTTTAGATGAGTTCATGGCGTTAGCTGAAAAGGAAGCAAGCAAACAATCGTTGATCGGGAGGCGTGACCGAATGGAAGCGTGCCCGAAATGCGACTCCGGTTTCGTTGAGACGAAGACTGATACTTTTCGACCATGCGAAGATTGTTTACCGGACAGCTACGGTCAATGGGCAAGCGGCGAATACGAGCCACGATCATGAAACTGGTGGCCGCTGCCATGTGCTTTGTCGTGTTCGCTTTTGGGTTTAGCGGCCAGAGGACTCAGGTCATAAGTCCCGTGGCTACTGGTGTTATTCCCACGACAGCGGCCCCAGTGGTGACGACGATAGCATTACCGCCTTCGACAACTGTGGCAATCATCCCAATCGCAACGCCTACGACCACTACGGTCGTTGAACCGTGGGTGACGATGCCAACGACAACCATCAAAGTTGTTTTGGCAAGTTACGAACCGCTCACCGAGTTGGAACGGTTGATCTGTGACCCGAAATGGGAATGGGACTGTGAGGAAGCCATCGCCGTCGCTACTTGTGAATCGAGAATGAACCCGAGGGCAGTCAGTAAACCGAACACGAACGGAACAATCGATAGAGGGTTGTTTCAGATGAATGATGTTTGGGAAGAAGCGTGGCCGCCTGAAGTGTGGGACCGAATCTTTGTTGCCCGAACAAACATCGCTATGGCGCATCACGCTTGGAAAGTCGGCAACGACTCGTGGCTTTACTGGACGTGTCAACCATGAAGAAGAAACCAGACCCAAAAACCTTGTTAACGCTTTTCACAGAAGATCACCCTGAACTATTGGCCGAACAATTCTGTTCGTGTCATCAACTCCAAATCTGCCCGACAGCGTGGATGACGAAAGGAAACGCAACCAATGACTGAGCTATTCGACACGAGATCTGAACTGCCTCACTTAACCGAAGCCGGACAACAATTCAAAGAAGACTTCATCAACAAAATTCCGACTTGTGAGAGATGCGACGGTGCGCCATCGGTGTTAACAGTGCGTTTGCTTCGTAACGGAGCGACACAGAACAGACCAGAGTGTTCTGAGTGCGGCAAACTTTTGTATTTCGGAACCGGTCAATACATCAAGAATCTGTTGGTTTGGCACGCACAAGATATCCGAATGGATATTCCGTGGGCGAACGACGTGTTGTTGGTAAACGAAACACAGCAGGAACGACAATGCGCACACGGGGCTGACACAAAGAATCAATGCACTAACACGGATATCGAATACCACCACTTTGGCCCTAAATCTTATTTTGCTGACTACCACAACTGGCCTACGGCTTGGCTTTGTCGCGCTCACCACAACCACTGGCACGAAGAAGTCACACCCGGCCTTGTCCATGACTACGGCGAGCATTACGCGTGGAATTGGGAAACAGGCAAACTGTCGCGCCATCACGATGATTATCTAATCACGACCGATGATGATGATCTAGAAGTAGATCCGCTCATTCAGTCTTTAATGGCGCAGCGCGAATTGAAGATCCTCGTGACATACGAACTTTACGAAAAAGAAGCACGAGCGAAAGCCGAAGAAGAACTGTTCGGCTATTACGACCCAGAAGAAGGCGAAGACGGGACCTACATACCCGGAGTGCTTGACGAGTTCGATGAAGTTATCGCACCGGATCGAGCGCCTCACCTGAGGGAAGACCACAAATACAACTATCCGCTTGATAGGTATGTAACCAATGAAACGTAGCGGCCCGATTCAACGCAAGACACCACTCAGGTCAGTGTCGAAGAAACGGCAGAAGATTCAAGGGCAACGCCGAAATCTTGTTCGTGAGCAACTCGCTGTCCGACCCTTCTGCGAAGCTGGTGAACCGATCTATATGTGGCACCAAAACAATTTCGGCGCAGAATACGCTCAGGAGAAACGGCGAACTGATCGTTGCCAAGGTCGCGCTACTGATATCCATGAGCCGTTACAAAGGTCAGCCGGTGGTTCAATCCTTGACGTAGATAACACGATCGCTGTTTGCCGTCGCTGCCATGACTGGATTCATGGTCATCCTGATGTGGCGAAGTCGCTTGGGTTGTTGAGTAATTCTTGGGACTGAAAACTTTTTCAATCTTTTTACTGAATTAGGTTGCAAGGGGTTCCCCTAGTATGTATAGTTCTTATATGACAGCAAACCGAAACTCAAACTCAGGAGGAAATGTCATGAACAAGACAATCGAAGATCACGAAATCAGCGCTGCCATGATGATGGGGTTCCTTGAAGCTCGTCTCGCTAGGTTAGAAGCCGAACTTGCCGAAACCGGTGATGGACTGACTCGCTTTGCACGAACTCGCTTATCGGCTCGCACCGACGAAGCGCGAGAAACGCTGATCCAAGTGGAAAGGACCGTCAGCCTTCTTAAGGGATGCCTCTAGGCGGCTCGCCCCGGACTGGCGCTCCTACCCGAGCGGCGGTTCGATTCCGCACCGGGGCACGACAGCAACAAAAACCAAACAGGAGGAACTGTCAAAATGATTGAAGCAATCTTCATCTTCGGTCTTATGGGTGCCGGTGTTTATCTGGACCGGCGCGACGAACAGCGAGCAGCCGAAATGCAGTTGGCTTTAGATCGTGTCCATCACGGCACAGAGTTGAAGCCATACGACTGGGAGCTAGAAGCATGATGAGAGCATTCGTACCTATCGAAATTCACGAACGCCTAGAAGATAAGTGGAAACTTCGTGAACACGAAATAGCTAAATCACGAACCGAAACAGACCACTGGAATCGGATTCAAAACAAAGCATGGAACACGACACTCACTAAACGAGACATCACCGGAACCGTAGCTAAGTATCGCACCGGCTTGAAGTCTTACGGCTGGGAACTGGAGGCATAATGGTGGACTTTGAGCGCAATCACGCAGACATGACAATCCCTGAACTTGTCTCACTACGGAAGGAAATTAAGGAAACGGCTGAGGCGTTGGAAAGAAAAGATGGCAACGCTATAAGAGCCATAGTCCGAAAAGTGCAGCAGTTACATGACGCCGGAAAATCCTTTGAAGAGATTTACCAAGAATCAAATCTCCCCTTCAAAGACCTAGCAATCTCGCTCGGTCAAAGAAGATTTGAAGAAGCAACCGGTTACGAACACGCGGGAGACCACCCGGACTGGGACACAGCGATATGAACGACTACGAACAGCACCTCAGGGAATGGGCGAAAGCTGACCCGGAACGCCTGATGCCTTACGTCGAACGAGCGCTACGAACAGCCGAAGCGAAACGAGAACAAAATGTCGAATGAGCAATACAACCTGTTCGGCTTCAACCCTGACCAAGTCGGCGGCAAAGTCGGAGCCGATCACCCGGAGACGAGTCAAGTCGCAGCGAGGAACGTCAAGTCAGGTGGCCAGAAAGCGCAAGCAATAAAAGCGTTAGCTCGTGAACCGAAACGTGGCATGACCGCTTACGAGTTGAGCGAACATATTGTGAACGGTGCTGGCCGCACTATTTCACCGAACCAAGCTGGTACTCGTTTAGGTGAGTTACGTGATCAAGGGTTAGCGGTTTACCTTTACGATGAGGTGGGGCGCGCTGTTGAGCGTGAGACAACTCCGGGAAACACTGGGATCGTGAACGTGCTAACGAGGCAGGGTTTCATGGTGGCGACGAACATTCATATTGAGGAAACCGAATTTCAGTCTGAGGAGACGCGCCAATATTTGTTGGAGGCTGGTTTGCGTGGGGGTGCTGGTGACCGTAAATGGAAATCTTCGAATTAATTACTGGATGAGGTTGCTAGGGGCCGCCCTAGTGTGTATAGTTCATTACATGACAGCAACCGGAACCGTAGGAGGAACCGAAATGAATACAGAAACACGCAAACTAAGTTTCACAGGAAATCGCACAAATCTTGATTTCAACGTCACCATTGAAGGCGTAACCGTTACCGCAGGCACTGGCGAGAAGGAACATTCTTTCGTCGTGAGTTGCCCTGAACTAGACCACTCCAAGAGCTTCAAGACTATGGCTGAAGCTCAGGCTCTGGCTTCCAAAATGTTGTTTGGCGAAATGCACGACATCTACGACCTAGTGGTCCAATCTTTAGACGCTGAATTCTTCTTGAAGCGGATGAACGGGGTGAACGCCTGATTCACACAGGGTAGGGCTGCGAAAGGCTACCTCCGAATTGCCGACGTTCGGGGAAGTGAGAGGTTCAATTCCTCTCCGCAGTACGACAGCAACAACAACAGAAAGGACTGTCATGGGTGATAGAGGAAACATCCAAATCAATCAACCGCTAGTCGGAGAAGCCAGCGGAGAAGCAAGCATCTTCTTTTACACACATTGGAGAGGAAGCCAAATCTGTCAGGTACTTGCGAAAGCACTTGACGATAACCGTGACGCTTGGAACAACCCAGATTATTTGACTCGCATGATCTTCAACGAACTACAAGGCGATGACCGCACCAACAAAGGCTTCGGAATCGGGATTAGTGAAATTGACCCTGAGTACCCAACGCCAGAGGTTTACTGGACTACCCGTACCAGCAAGTTCGGAACGCAGATGCCTGATGAACTGATGGTTGAGTACAACGGCGAAATCAGCACCGGCGACGAGTTCGTTGACAGATTCACGAACCCACGCCTACGCGATAGAGCAGACCAAGAGTTTGAGCCGACGCTTGAAATGCTGGTGATCGAATGACGGTAGTTCATCGCATCACTGATCTGTCGAAGCGTCAACAAGCCGCGGTAGTTACGTTGGTGAACCGGCTTGGTTCACTACAGCTTCCCGATGAGTTTGTAGAAACGCTGCTAACGAGAGCCGGTAACGACGCTGAAGCAATCTGGCGTTACATGATGGATGAAGGTTTCCAGCGCCACGCTGACCAGTGGCTGAAAGAGAACGTTCCTGCTATCGTGCAGGGAACAACATAACGCTCGTTGGTTGAGGCGGTTGCTGTCATAACTCCCTCCTTGACTCCCAACGAGTAGAAGGTCCCGTGGCCCCTGACCGGTCACGGGATCTTCATTTTTTGGGCCTAGAAAATAATCTCAAATATTCTCATCTTTTTACCCTTTTTGGTTGCTAGGGGTTCCCCTAGTGTGTATAGTTATTGTCATGGCAGCAAACGCAAACCTCAAAGGAGCCAGTCAAATGAAAACCCTAAT
>Ga0208919_1000138_pt1 | contig 51618 bp, 68 predicted proteins | sample 4_EtaG_FD_184076 | JGI IMG/M metagenome (GOLD analysis project Ga0208919, IMG submission 184076) | Marine viral communities from the Subarctic Pacific Ocean - 4_ETSP_OMZ_AT15127 metaG (SPAdes) (version 3) | ecosystem: Environmental > Aquatic > Marine > Oceanic | place: Pacific Ocean | collected... | reverse complement strand
TCTGTGACTTTAGGTAGAATGATGAATGAGTATGGTGATGAAGCAGCCGGTAATTTTGTTACAGGACAAAAAAATATAGCAAAGGAACAAGCTAGAGAAGTGGCTGAATATATTAATAAAAGCGATGAAGCCAAGGATTCAGTTTTGAAAAAAGTTCAAGAAAAATTACCTCTAAAATCTGTATCTGATGGTGATGAAAGCATAATATTAGGTGAATATGTTATCAATAAAAAAACCATGGAGGGTGTATTTGGAACTGATGATTGGAGTCAAGTCGTTCAACAACTTAAAGTTAATCCTGATGCAGACCCACCAACCATAGAGTATCAAGGTAAAGTTAGAGGTAAAGATGTTGTCGTTCCAATCACAACTATCGGTATCAGAGAAGATGGTGAAGGATACGGAGGAACTCATAAATTTGAAATGTTGGTAGCTGAAGATTTTGGAAAAAATGTTGAATCAGTTTCAAGAGATATATTTGGAGACCAGGAGCCAATTGTTTTTCCAGATAGCGCAGCTACTTTAAGAAGTAAAGAAGATTAATGAAGACTCAACTACTTTGCACATTTACCCAAAAGAACAATCTAAATGATGTCGTAAACTTGGTGATTGAATGTAACACAATTGTGTTCGACAAGATTTATGTGTTTGAAAATGGTAATGATAGTAATCAACTAATATGCACGTATAACGTTGAATACGAAGAGGATTTCGTGCAAGGTAGTCACGACACAATATCCTTACACAGAAAAAAGATGACCAACACATTATACACTATTAATGCCCTCAATGATTTAATCAGAGAGCTGAATGATGGAAAATTAGATAAGAGCTACCAAGTAAATTGGGAAGATTATCAGAACTGCTTACTATTAACAAATGAAAATGGACTAAATAAAATACCAACTAAAATTTACACAATCGTCGATACTAAAACTTGGAATAAAAAATAGTATTTACAAAAATTACTTTATACTTATATACGAATCAACAAATGATTCCACTAAAAAATAATAAATTAAATAATAGGAGATAAAAAATGGACTTAAACGCAATAAAAAATCGTCTTAGTCAACTTCAGACTACAAACAACAGAACATCAAACCTTTGGAAACCATCACCTGGTACACAGGTTGTAAGGATTGCACCTTACAAATTCAATAAAGATAATCCTTTTATTGAATTATACTTTCACTATGATTTAGGTGGAAAGAATTATCTTTCACCAATTTCTTTTGGAAGGCCAGACCCGATTGAAGAGTTCGCTCAGAAATTGAAGTCAACTGGCTCTAAAGAAGACTATCGTCTTGGAAGAAAGATTGAAGCAAAGATGAGAACCTATGCTCCAATCGTTGTCAGAGGTGAAGAATCACAAGGTGTGAAGTTTTGGGGATTTGGTAAGACGGTTTATCAAGAGTTATTATCCATTATAGCAGACCCTGATTATGGTGATATCACAGACACAACAAGTGGTCGTGATGTTTCTGTAGAATTCAAAACTGCAGAAGAAACAGGCGCATCGTTTCCATCTACATCAATCAGAGTTAAACCAAACATAACACCAATTACAGAAGACGCATCGCTACTTGAGACAATCAATAATTCTCAGAAGAATATTACTGAGATTTATCAAGAACGCTCATATGATGAGTTGACAGACGCTTTAAATGAATATCTAAACGGAAGTTCTGAAGAAGAGAAAACCGAAGAGGTAACTGAAAAAGCTCAAAGTTCAACGGATGCGAAAGCAGCAGGAGACGCATTCGACGATTTGTTCAATAGTTAATCTTAAAAATCGGAGAAAAATATGTCTACAAGAGACGAATTGGCTGGTGTCTTAGCGGATACCATAAACAAACAATTCAAGGATATGAAGGTTGCTTACTTCCTTGATGGTAGTGATACTACACCCACCGACATAAAAGATTTTGTGTCAACTGGTTCTACAATGTTAGACCTAGCAATATCAAATAAACCAAATGGTGGTATTGCGGTCGGTAGAATCACCGAACTAAATGGACTTGAGAGTAGTGGTAAGTCACTAATCGGAGCTCATATGTTAGCGGAGACACAGAAGAAAGGTGGTGTTGCAGTTTACATCGATACCGAAACAGCTGTTAGTACAGAGTTTCTATCAGCTATCGGAGTCGATACAGATAGTATGTTATATCTACACTTAGAAACAGTAGAAGACATATTTCATGCAATCGAAGAGATTGTCGCAAAAGTAAGAGAGAGTGATAAGGATAGGTTAGTAACTATACTTGTTGACTCACTCGCCGCCGCATCCACCAATGTGGAGATGGAATCCGACTTTGATAAAGATGGTTGGGCTACATCCAAAGCGATTATCATTTCGAAAGCAATGCGTAAGATTACCCAAATGATTGGGAGACAACAAATAGCTTTAGTTTTCACTAATCAGTTGAGACAAAAGTTAGGTGTAATGTTTGGAGACCCTTGGACAACAAGTGGTGGAAAAGCACTACCATTCCATTCATCAACACGTATCAGATTAAAGAATACAGGTCAGATTAAAGATAAAAAGAATAATACTATCGGTATGAAGATGAGAGCTCAGGTCATTAAGAATAGACTTGGCCCTCCAATGAGACACGCCGATTTTGAACTTTACTTTGAAACTGGCATAGATGATGATGGAAGTTGGCTTAAGGTAATGAAAGACCATAGACTCGTAAAGCAGGGTGGTTCATGGTATACCATGGACAATCACAAAGGTAAAGAGGTTAAGTTTCAATCTAAGGATTGGAGTGAACTTCTAAAAGATGAAGAGTTTAGGTCACATTGTTATGACTTAATCTGTAGCAAGGTAATCCTTAAATACGAAAAAAACTTTGGCATTGATGATGTTGTTATTGAAGAGGAGATGAGTGAGTAATAAACGATATCTTTCAATGTTCGAAGAGATAAAGAAAAAAGGTGGTTCACTTGACGGTGGTGAACCCAACGATAAGGTGCTTATTATAGATGGTCTAAATACATTTATCAGAGTATTTAGTGTTATACCAACTACTAACGAAGATGGTGTGCACGTTGGTGGAATAGTTGGTTTTCTTAAAAGCATTGGTTATGTGATAAACATGGTTAGTCCCACCAGAGTCATCATAGTGTTTGATGGTAAAGGTGGGTCTACCCGCCGTCGTAAGATATTACCAGAGTACAAACAAAATAGAAAAACAAAATATCGTGTAAACAGAACTTATGATTTTGCATCTCAAGAGGATGAAAAACAGAATATGATTATGCAGTTACAAAGAAGTGTAGAATATTTAGATAATCTACCTGTAACAGTTTTATCGTATGATAATATTGAGGCTGATGATACCATCGGTTATTTAGCAGAACAAGCTTTACCAAAATCAGAAGTGATAATTATGTCGACCGATAAAGACTTTCTTCAGTTAGCAAATGGTCGTGTGAAAATATGGAGTCCCACTAAGAAGAAGATGTACAATGATAAATCAGTTTTTGAAGAGTTTGGTATATTTTCAAAGAACTATATATGGTACAGAGTCTTAGATGGTGACAAGTCAGATAACATACCTGGCGTTAAGGGTTTAGGTTTAAAAACAATTAAAAAAAAGTTGCCATTTTTGGCAGATAGTGTGATATGTAATATAGATGATATCATCGGAGTTTTACCAGAATCAAAAGAAATCATCGAACGTAATTATAAATTAATGCAGTTACATGAAGTAGACATATCTGGTAATACGAAAACAAAGATAGTACAAAGAATAAATGAACCAATAAATCAGTTGGTTAAGTATAAGTTTGAAAAGATGTTTTTAGAGGACAAACTATTTACTGCTTTACCAAATCTAAATACGTGGTTATTAACTAATTTTAATCAATTAAATCGGTACGCAAAGAAAACACATGAGTGAAACTTTAGTAAAATTTGGAACTTCATTTCAATCAAAGATAATAGCTTCATTATTATCTGATAAGAAATTTATACAAACAATAATGGACATTATAAAGCCATCCATGTTTGATTCAGATTCAAACAAGTGGTTGGTAAAACATATTCAAGAATATTATTTTGAGTATAAAAAGCAACCAACGTTAGAGGTACTAAAATGTGGTGTTGAAGAAATCGATAATGATATATTAAAATCAGGCGTAGTAGAAAAATTAAGAGAGACTTGGAAGCATATCGAGGCTACTGATTTAGATTTTGTTCAAAAGAAGACTTTAGATTTTTGTAAAAATCAAACACTAAAAAGCGCCATATTAGAATCGGTGGACTTATTAGAGAATAAAGATTATGATGGTATAAAAAATATTATTGATGAAGCTATGAAAGCTGGAACTACGAAAGATTTAGGACATGATTATATTGAGTCTTTTAAATCAAGACTTGAAGAGTCTGCTAGAACCACAGTTAAAACTCCTTGGGATGTTGTTAATGATATTATGGATGGTGGTTTAGGTGCAGGTGAATTAGGTGTAATAGTTGCGCCAGCTGGTATTGGTAAGTCTTGGACTTTACAATCTTTAGGTAGTAGTGTTTTGAAAAACAAAGGTGTGATAGTTCACTATACTTTAGAATTGAATGAGAACTATGTAGGTTTGAGATATGATTCTATTTTTAGTGGTGTGACTACAGCAAATATCAAATATCATAAAGAAGATGTTGAGTCTAAAATAAAGAAGTTAAATGGTAAGTTATTAATAAAATATTTCCCAACAAAATCAGCTACAGTACAAACAATAGGTTCACACCTAAAACAGATAGAACTAAGTGGTATCAAGGTTGATATGGCTTTGGTTGACTATGCAGATATTCTAATGCCAACAGGCAACTTTAAGGAAAAGAGACACGCTATCGGTAATATCTATGAAGACCTGAGAGGTTTGGCTGGTGAGATGGAGATTCCAATATGGACAGCATCACAGGCTAATCGTTCAGCATTAGAAGAGGATGTTATTGGGGCAGATAAGGTGGCTGAGGATTATAGTAAGGTCATGACCGCTGACTTTGTTATGAGTATGAGTCGTAAGGTCGAAGATAAGATAGCTAACACAGGTCGTTTTCATGTTATAAAAAATAGGTTTGGTATAGATGGTATCACTTATCCAGCGACCATAAATACTAACATAGGTCAAATTCAAGTGTTCGAGGGTAGTAGTCAGTTTGGTAAAGAGGCACAAGGTAAGATGAATAATAGTGAAGAGTTTTTAAGAAAAGAATTAGCTAACAAATATAAAGATTTTGGTAAAAATGTTGACGGATTTGAGTAAAGAGTCTTATATATATGATATTTATTTTTGTTACAAAAATGAGTTTACAAGGAGTATTTTGAATGGAAAATTTTAAGTTATCAGAAAAGTTTATAGACAAGTATAAAAGGAAAAAGGCTCCTTTTGGTTTTAACGGATTAGGTGAGTTGGTTTATATGAGAACTTATTCACGAATCAAAGAAAATGGAAAAAATGAGAGATGGTGGGAAACTGTTCAAAGGGTTGTTGAAGGCACCTACACAATGCAAAAAAATCATATCGAATCTCATCAGTTAGGTTGGAATGCCTGGCAAGCACAGAAGTCTGCTCAAGAGATGTATGATAGAATATTTCACATGAAGTTCTTACCACCAGGTCGTGGTTTATGGGCTATGGGAACTGCCGTTACAGAAGAGAAAGGATTGTATGCGGCTTTAAACAATTGTGCTTTCGTATCAACAAAAACACTAAAGGAAGACTATTCAAAGCCATTTTGTTTCTTAATGGATGCAAGTATGTTAGGTGTTGGTGTAGGATTTGATACAAAGGGTGCTGGTGAAATTATCGTTAAAGGCGTTGATGAAGATAGAGAAACTACGTACGTAATACCAGACACTCGTGAGGGTTGGGTAGAATCTTTGAAATTACTATTAGAAAGTTATTTTCATGGACAACCTATGGTTGAGTTTGATTACTCAAAGGTAAGACCAGAAGGTGAACCAATCAAGGGCTTCGGTGGTGTGTCAAGTGGGCCTGAACCTTTAATGGAAGTTCATGAAGATATCAGAGAAGTATTACAAAAGAACAGTGGAGAACCAATAACAATCACAACAATAGTAGACATAATGAATCTTATAGGTAAATGTGTTGTCGCTGGTAATGTAAGAAGAACAGCAGAGATTGTATTCGGTGACCCATACAACGAAGAATACTTAGATTTAAAAAATTACAAAGTAAATCCACATAGAGACCAATATGGTTGGACATCAAACAACTCAATATTCGCAGAGTTAGGTATGGATTATACAGAGGTTTCTAAGAGAGTCGTAGATAATGGTGAACCAGGTTTTGCTTGGTTAGATAACATGAGACATTACTCAAGGATGAAGAATGGTGGTGATAATAAAGACCATAGAGTTATGGGTGGTAATCCTTGTTTAGAACAATCATTAGAATCATATGAGCTATGTTGTCTTGTAGAAACATTTCCAAACAATCATGATTCATTAGAGGATTATCAACGTACCCTTAAATATGCATATCTGTATGCTAAGACGGTAACTCTTGGTAGAACTCATTGGTCGGATACAAATAGGGTTATGTTAAGAAACAGACGAATCGGTTGTTCAGTAAGTGGTGTCGCTCAATTTATTACCAATCGTGGTATCCATGAATTAAGAGATTGGTTAGAGGGTGGTTATGATACGATTCAAGAATGGGATAAACAATATTCAGATTGGTTTGCAGTACCAAAGTCAATCAAGACTACCTCAGTAAAACCAAGTGGTACGGTATCTCTTTTAGCAGGTGCTACACCAGGTCTTCATTATCCTGAATCACGATTCTACATTAGAAGAATCAGATTATCAAAACATTCAGAGTTGATTGAACCACTAAAAAAAGCAGGTTATAAGATTGAACCAGCATTTGGTTCAGAGGACACAACAATGGTTGTAGAGGTGCCAGTAGATGTAGGTGAGGGAATACGAACGGCGGGAGAACTCTCTATTTGGGAACAATTTAACATAGCAGCTTTTATGCAGAGACATTGGGCTGATAACCAAGTTAGTTGCACAGTGACGTTCGACCCACAGACAGAGGGGGAACAAATACCTCACGTATTAAACTACTTTCAATATCACCTAAAAGGTATTTCATTATTACCAAGACATGATTGGGGTGCTTATCCTCAAATGCCATACGAATCCATAGAAGAGAAAGAGTATGAAAAGCAAATTAAAGGTCTCGGTAAGTTATCATTCGGAGTAATCAAGAATGAAGAAGCAGAGATAGATAAGTTCTGCAATAATGATAATTGTGAAGTACCATCTCTTACAGGTGATAATGATGACCAAGACTATGCAAATTAAAATTTCACATACAAATAGCGGACAGGCAGTAGACACACCTGTGAAAAAATGTGTCGTTCATAACAATAACAAGGAGATTCGATATGAAAAGTCGTAATCTAATTGCTATGATGATGACTCTACTCACACCGATAATGTTGTTTTCACAATCGGTAACAGGAAAAGTTACATCAGAAGCAGGAGACCCCTTACCAAATGCTAACATTGTTGTAGTAGGAACCGAATTAGGTACAATTTCAGATGAAACTGGTACATTTGTACTTGATTTAGGTGCTGGTGACTACACAATTACAGCGACGGTAATTGGGTTTAAACCACAATCACAAACCGTGAAAGTAACAGAAGCAGATACAGATTTAATGATGGCTTTTGTTCTTCCACTAAACGTGATTGAATTATCAGACGTTGAGGTTTTGGCTTCAAGGGCTGATGATAAAACACCTGTTGCTTACACAACTGTAAGTAAAGAAGAGTTAGAAGTTCGTCTTGGGTCACAAGATATTCCAATGGCTCTAAATACTACACCAAGTGTATATGCAACACAACAAGGTGGTGGTGCGGGTGATGCTCGTATCAATGTTCGTGGATTCAATCAAAGAAACGTAGCAGTTATGATTAACGGTGTTCCCCAAAATGATATGGAGAACGGATGGGTTTATTGGAGTAATTGGGACGGAGTAGCAGATGCAGCTAACTCTATTCAGTTACAAAGAGGTCTATCGGCTGTTAATTTAGCTACACCATCAATTGGTGGAACTATGAACATCATAACAAATCCAGCTGGAGCTGAAAAAGGTGGTAAATTCAAACAAGAAGGTGGTGCAGGTAATTTCTTGAAAACTACTTTTAACTACAATACTGGTTTGATGATGGGAGACAAGTTAGCATTGAGTGGAACTTTGGTTCGTAAGACTGGTGATGGTATCATCGACGCTACTTGGACAGACGCATGGGCTTATTATTTAGGTTCTAGTTTTCAGATGAATGAAAACAATAGATTTGAATTATATGCAATTGGCGCTCCACAACGTCACGGTCAAAATCTGTACAAACAGAATATCGCTACTTACTCACAAGAGTTAGCTGGTGATGTCGATGGATATGATGTCAATGCTTTTGCTGACGGTGCTAAGTTCCAAACAGAAGGTGGTCGTACATTTAATCAGAATTGGGCTCCTGTAAGTTCAGATTATACTGGTAAACAATATTGGTATATGTATGGAGTTGGTGGACTATTTGGTGGTGGAAATCAAGACAGATATAACTCTGGTTTCTTAAATGAAAGAGAAAACTTCTTTCATAAGCCATTAGTAAACCTAAACCACTTTATGACTATCAACGAAAAGACAAGACTAAGTTCAGTATTGTATTGGAGTGGTGGTTCAGGTGGTGGAACTGGTACATACGGTTCATCATTCAGAAAACCAGCTGTAGATGGTGAAAGGTGGTATAGAAGTTCACCATGGGGTTGGGATTGGGATGCAGCTATTGCAACCAATTCAAACAACGTTGATGCTAACTTTGATGCGACAATGAATCGTTCAAAGGGTATTCTTCGTAACTCAATCAATCGTCAAGATACTTATGGTTTGATTTCAAAACTTAACTATGAAGTTAGTGACGAACTTGAGATTCAACTTGGTTTAGATTGGAGAACTGCAGGTATAGAACACGCTCGTGAAGTTCGTGACTTACTTGGCGGTGACTACTATGTAGACTATGCTGATGATAATGCACCTGATGGTAAAAAGGTCGGTTTAGGTGACATCATCGCTTATCACAATCACACTACAGTCGATTGGATTGGTGGATTCTTACAAGGTAACTACACTAAAGATAAACTAAATGTTTATGGTATGGGTGGAGTTTCAAGTATCAAGTATTCTTACCAAGACCACTTTACAGTTGCTGATGAAGTGATTACAGCAGATGCTATCTCAACTTTCCAAGTTAAGGGTGGAGCTATGTATGACGTAGACGATAATGTTAGTGTATTTGCTAACACAGGCTACGTTCAGAAACCACCTATCATGGATAACGTAATCTACTTTGATGGTACAGTCGCTTCAGACCCATCTAACGAAAAGTTCATCAGTTCAGAAGCTGGTGTAAACTTCAATACTGAGAATGTAGCAGTTAAAGTGAGTGCTTACAATACTGATTGGATGGATAGAAACCAAACTAAATCTGTAACAACAGGTCAAGGTGACTCAGGTGATACTGACGTGATTTTCTTGAGTGGTATCAATCAGAAACACCAAGGTCTTGAGATTGAAGCTTCAATGAAACTTAATGACATGATTCGTTTAGACGGAGCAGTATCATTTGGTAAGTGGAAGTTTGATGGAGATGCAAAAGGTAACTATCAAGAGAATGAGTACAATGATGCAGGTCAGGTAATCGGTCTAAAGACCACACCTTACTCTTATGCACTTAATGGATTATTCGTGGGTGATATGCCTCAGACAGCTTATGTCATGGGTGCAACACTTACACCAATCAAGGGTCTTAGACTACAAGGTATCTTTAAGATGTACGATAAGAACTACGCTGATTGGAGTCCAAATGCACGTGAGTATGATGGAAGTGATGCTGATGCTGATAGAGACCAAGTATGGATGGCACCAAAGTACAATCGTTTAGACCTACATGGTTCATACAAACTACCAAAAGTTGGTGGTCTTGATATGAGTCTAACTGGTCACATTTTCAACGCTCTTGACGCAGTTTATGTACAAGACGCAGTTGACAATTCACAATACAATGGTTTCGGTGATAAACTTCACCTACCACATAACGCAGAGGTATTCTTAGGAACACCACGTTATGCTAACATTGGTATAGTTGTAAATTTCTAAGTAATTTTAGGGGGGATTAATTTCCCCCCTTTTTACGGAGTATTAAATGAACGAAAAATTATATAAATATGGAGTGATATATCTTGGTACAGCCATTATGATGTTATCACCTTATTTTATAAATTCACATATAGGAAAGATAGGGATGTTAATTGGTTTAGCTCTACTTACTATTCAAACTCAAAAAACCAAACAATATAATTTATCCTTACTTAACATAGTAGGATTTTGTGGTTATTTATTCAGTTTATATCAATCACTATGAGTAAATTAATAAATTTATTTGGAGGGCCTGGTATCGGAAAGTCCTCCATAGCCGCGGGAGTTTTTTACGAACTCAAAAGAAAACATATAAGTTGTAATAATCCATACGAGTTTCCAAAAAGACTAGCTTGGGATAATAATCTACCAGCTATAAAAGACCAACTCTATGTATGTGCTAATCAACACAGAGGTATAGCGGAAAGTTATGGTAAGGTTGATTACATTGTTGTAGATTCACCAGTCTTATTCTCATTAATATATAAGACGTGGTATAGTGAAGGTTATCCAGCCGAGTTCTATTCAGAAGCCTTTAATCAAATGGTAATAGATTTACATAACAATTATGATAATATAAATGTAATGTTGGAACGACCAGAAACAAATCATAATGACGCTGAGAGATTTCAGAACTTAGAGGATTCAATCAAAATAGATAAACATTGTATCAAAACATTAGATGATAATAATATAGATTATCATACAATCAAAACGGATGATAATACCGTACAAAAAATTATTGGATTATTATAAAAAAACGCTTGACAAGTATAGGTTTTATTTCGTATATTCTGTCATGACAAATTTGGAGAATTATATAGTTGTATCAATCAATCTGGTATGATAATTACAAAAAGAACTTCCACTTGTGGGATGATAAAAAGGGTTATCAAGTAATCCCATATAAACCTTATGCCTACGTGAAACATTCAAATGGTACTCACGTTAGTTTATATGGTGATAGATTAAAAAAAGTTTTTGATTATGACAAGGAAGATCCACATCTATTTGAAAGTGATGTCCCACCTACAACAAGATTTTTAGTTGACCAATACACTAATAGTGATGATTCCTCAGAGGGACATAGAATGATTTTTATAGATATTGAGGTAGAGGTTACTGATGGATTTCCAGATGCTCAACGGGCAAGTAATACAATAACCGCAATAACAATGTGGGACAAATTATCAGATACATATTACACATATGTTACAGATCCTAAAAAACAAATAAAGAATTATACAGAAAACAATGTAGTTGTAGAATTATTCACTACTGAATATGAAATGTTAAATAAGTTTTATCAGAAGTATATGGAAATAAAACCTACAATCATTAGTGGGTGGAATACGGACTTCTTTGATATACCTTATTTATATAACCGAGCAGTTAGAGTCTTGGGTAAAAGTGTTGCTGGTTTATTATCACCGATAAGTGAAGTAAAGTGGAATGAATATAAAGGTCGATATGTAATTGCTGGTGTTAGTTGTTTAGATTATTTATCTTTATATAAAAAGTTTTCATTTATACAACAATCAAGTTATCGTTTAGATTACATTGGTGAAGTTGAAGTTGGTATGAAAAAGATTGAGTATGAGGGAACTTTAAATGATTTATATGAAAATGAATTACAAAAGTTTATAGATTATAATATTCGAGATGTAAAAATATTAGTAGATTTAGATAAGAAACTTAATTATATTGAGATTGCTCGTGGTGTGGCACATCTTGGACATATTCCATATGAAGATGTTTATATGTCGTCAAGATATTTAGAGGGTGCTATATTAGTGTATTTAAAAAAGATGAGTATTGTAGCACCAAATAGACCACCAAGACCAAAGAAATTAGATGATGATAAGTTCGCTGGGGCTTATGTACAACGTCCACAAAAAGGTAAACATGATTGGGTATATGATTTAGATATCACGAGTATGTATCCGAGTGTAATTCGTTCCTTAAATATATCACCAGAAACAAAGGTTGGTAAAGTAGAGGGTTGGGATGCAGAAAAGTTTATAGATAAGAATAACAAAAAGACTTATACGATTACAGATAAGGGTGGTAAAGAGATGGGTAAGTTTACTGAAAGTGAACTACAAACTTACTTCAATCAAGCAGAGGTAAGTGTAGCAAGTAATGGTGTGATGTATCGTACAGATAAACAAGGGTTGATTCCTGCACTACTCACAAAGTGGTTCAACGAAAGAGTTGAGATGAGAAAACTTGTTAAGAAGTTTAACGAACAAGGGGATACAGAAAAAGAGGAATACTTTGATAGAAGACAATATTTACAAAAGATTATCTTGAACTCTCTGTATGGTGTCTTGGGATTACCAGTATTTAGATTTTATGATTTAGATAACGCAGAGGCAACAACTTTAACAGGTCAATCGTTGATTAAGTTCAGTAAGAAGATAACGAATCACTTTTATAACAATGAGTTAGGTGATACAAAAGATTATGTTATTTATATTGATACTGATAGTATTTTTGCATCTGCAGTTCCATTGGTTAAGAAAAGGTTTCCAACAGAGAAGTTAAGTGATACCATGATGACACAAAGAATTATGGAGATTTGTAGTGAAGTACAAGATTATTTAAATAAATCGTATGACTATTTTGCTAAAAAGTTTTTAAATATAACTGAACACGTTTTTGATATTAAACAAGAGGTTGTTGCAAAAACAGGTTTATTTATTACTAAGAAAAGATATGGACTAAAGATTATAAATGACGCTGGTCGTAAGGTAAATAAAATTCACGTGAAAGGATTAGACACGGTTCGTAGTAATTTTGCAGTCGCTATGAAAAAGTTATTGAGTAGTGTATTAGAAGATATTCTATCAGATGTACCTAAAGAACAAATTGATGAACGAATCAGTAAGTTTAAAAGAAATATGCATATGTTACATTATGATGTTATGGCAAATCCAATCGGTGTAAAAGGTATTCAGAAATATACAGAGGAAACGGGTGAGACTTTTAGTACGTTCAAAAAAGGAGCACCAGTTCATGTTAAATCTGCTATAAATTATAATTCATTATTACAACATTGGTATGAGGGTAGAAAGTATGAGAAAATATCTAATGGAACAAAGATTAAGTGGGTGTATCTAAAAGAAAATGAATTTGGATTTGATACAATTGCATACAAAGGTTATGAAGATCCACCACAAATATTAGAATTAATTAAAACACATATTGACCATAGTAAAATGTATGAACAGGCAATGAGTAAAAAACTTGGGATGTTTTATGAAGCTATGAGTTGGGAAGCCGTAGTTGATAAAACACAAAGTATTGAAAGATTTTTTTAGTTTTGGGAAAACTAATATATATGTATATATAACAAAGAAACACGATAAGGAAAAAGGTTATGAATAAAAGTGAATTGATACGATTCATCAACAAGTATAGTTTGGGAAATGAAATTAAATCTGCTAAATGGGAGTCTACTGGCACAAGTTTATCCACAAGAGTAATTACAGGTGATAAATCTGTCTTGGGTAGTGTAACTTGGGGAAAGTCAAAAGGTATAGATGCATGTACACTTGGTGTTTACAACACACCTCAGTTATTGGCTTTGTTGGCTGTAGTTGGGGATGATATTGATTTCAAACTTTCTAAAATGGGTGATACTTTTGTGAGTGTGGATTTAAAAGATAAAAAATATAAAACAATATCTAAGTATATGTTAAGTGATTTATCTGTAATTCCATCACCACCACCATTAAAAAACTTACCAGATACTTGGGATTTGGATTTAAAAATAGACAAACGATTCGTCAGTACCTTTATAGCTGGTAATGGAGCTTTATCTGAAAATGACACCTTTACTATTATTGCACAAAACGATGAAGTAAATATTGTTATTGGTTTTAGTAATGTTGGTACTAATAGAGTTACTATACCTGTCGAGGTAAATACATTTAAAGAAATTCCACCTATAAGTTTTAACTCTGATATGTTTTCAAATATTTTACAGGCTAACAGAGAATGTGAAAGTATTGATATGAAAATATCAGATAAAGGTTTAATAAAATTAGATTTTGAAGTTGATGACTTTGAATCACAATATTATGTAGTGGCTACTCAGAACGTAATTTAATGTATTTAAAATACTTTGATAAATTCTTAAATATGAAACCATATCTTTCAATTGAAGAGGAAGAGTGGGAGTATATAAAAGAAACATTTGATAAACAAGATGTTAAAGAAAGTCTGGCAAAAGTTGCTATGACCTACGAAATACCTTATGCCGAGATTTCAGAAAATGATGCATACAACGATTTGAAAAGATTGAAAGGTATGAGACATAATGAAATCTTGGTAGAGGGTGAGTGGTTTGCACGTGAAGGTACTCAATATAGATATGATTTAACATTCGAAGGTAAACAACAATATTTCAGAAGAATCAATAGTGGTAATGATGCAAGTAATTTCTTTCAACAAGTAAATCGATGGAGTGTTGATGGTTCAGTAAGTCCTGGCCCAAAGAGAACTTGGGAAAATGAAAAATTTATGACGAGTTTGATGGGGGCGGCCTATACATTGAAGTTACCTAAGATAAATCGTAGTGTGTTGAGGACTATGATTGGATTAAGAAAGTATATTTGTTCTCAATTCAAACCAAATGTTGCCAAAGTATTGTATGATAAGTTGGGTAGTAAAAGTATCTTAGACTTTAGTGCAGGTTGGGGAGATAGATTGGCTGGATTTTATGGTAGTGAAACAGGTGAGTTCTATATTGGGATAGATCCAAGAAAAGAAAATCATCCTATCTATGAAGAACAGAAACAATTTTATGATAAACATAGAACGATGTTTGAGGTTCCTAAAAAAAGTATGTTTGTAGAATCACCAGCAGAGGATTTTGAATACAGAGAAAATATGTATGATACAGTCTTTACATCACCACCTTATTTTAGTGTTGAGAGATATAGTTATGATGATACTCAAAGTTGGGTTAGGTACAAAGATATAGATGATTGGAATAAAGATTTTCTACAAAAAACATTAAAAAAATTATGGCCTTCAATAAAATCTGATGGTTATCTATGTGTTAATATATCTGATGTATATGCTAGTGTAAAATCAACTAAGAGTTGGTTAGAGATATGTAATCCAATGAATGATTTCTTATCAACATTTACTGATTCAGAGTATCAAGGTTGTATAGGAATGGAAATGGCTAAACGACCTAATAGTGGTGGAGCTGGAACTGCAAAATCACTTGATTATACTGATGAATCATTACAAAAAACTTTAGATACACAAGATAAAACATTTTGTGAACCTATATGGATATGGAAAAAAGTATGAGTGATAATCAAGATAAAAAACCTGATATGTTTGCAGAGAACAAATCTGTTATGCCATATGGTGATAATGTCGGAGCACCAGCGATAAGACCTGATGATGTTGATACTTGGAAGAATGAGAAAGTTGCTAAAACAAATCATTATTTTGAAGCAAGATACAATGAAATTAAAGAAGAGTATAAAAAATTAATAGAAGCCTATGAGTGGAATAAGTTAGTTTATGGTTCTGATTTTAAATTTGAACCCGTAAAAGGTGATACATATTATCTTTATCAAAGAGAAAGTGGAACCCTTTTTTTAAGTTTAGTAGAACCTCAATATAATAAATGGATATTCATAGGGGCATTTAAATTAGATTCAAATGATAAATGGGAAAAAGTAGATGAGTGAATTAACTTCCAAACAAAGAAAAGAGTTAGAAGAATTAGCTGCTACAATAACAGAGGAAGCTGTAAGTGTAAAATTAGACTACGAACAAAGTGGTTCTAATTTAGATAGTGGTAGTGTAATTGCAATACATCAAGAGAGTACATTTCTGAAAGATGAAGATGAAAATGAATGAAGTAAAACATACTTTGTGGGTAGAAAAGTACCGACCTAATACAATGGATACTTACATTGGAAACGACCATCTCAAAAGTAAAGTATCCGTTTACCTTGAGAGTGGAGATTTACCACATCTTCTCTTATACGGAAGGGCCGGTACAGGTAAGACAACACTAGCTAAATTGTTGGTTAACAATATAGATTGTGATTATCTATATATTAATGCATCTGATGAGAATAGTGTGGATGTGGTTCGTGAGAAAGTAAAGAACTTCGCATCAACATTAGGTTTCAAAGATATGAAAGTTATCATCTTGGATGAGTGTGATTATATTACACCTAACGCACAAGCTGCTCTTCGTAATCTAATGGAAACATTTAGTAAGAATTGTAGGTTTATATTGACTTGTAATTATGTTGAGAGAATCATTGACCCGATACAATCAAGATGTCAATCATTTCAGATAGTTCCACCTGATAGAAAACAAGTTGCTCAACACTTATCAAATATATTGGACAATGAAAATGTTAAATACAAATTAGAGAATATTGTAACAATAGTGAATGGTGGTTTTCCTGATTTACGAAGAGTTATTAACGCATCACAAAGACAAGTAGTGAATGGTGAGTTGGTTATTGATGAGGGTATGAGTATTCAGAATGATTATAAAAACCAAGTATTGGAAATCTTGAAAACACAAGATAAAAAGAATTCGTTTAAAAATATAAGACAACTATTGGCAGATTCAAAGGTAACAGACTTTAGTGATTTATTTAGATTATTATTTGATACTGTAGATGATTGGGGTAGAGGTCATGTTGCAGAATGTATATTGATATTGGCTCAATATCAACAATCAGATGCAGTAGTTGTGGATAAAGAGATAAATATTATGGCGATGTTTGTTGAGATAATCGGAAAGGTAAAGTGAAACGAAAGGGATTTTGTGTAGCACCATTCAGAAATGCAGAATTTTTCCACGATGGTAAAGTATGGCAATGTGTATCAGGTGGGTGGAGTGAAGAAGAAAAACGATGGGTTAACGCTTGGATAACTTGTGGCCCAAGTGGTAATTCATTAGAAGATAAATGGGAAGATATTTGGAATGGAGAAACTTCACAAAAACTTAGACAATCAATGCACGATGGTGATTTTAAGTATTGTGATTCTACTGAGTGTGGGTTTTTAAATCGTTGGTATAATGATGATGTGGATGAAACCATCTATGATAATGGATACTTTCCAATTTATGATGAATCAACATATCATAAGTTATGGAACGCAGAAGAAATAAATCCAAATGGTGAGGATAAATGGAAACAAATCATATCAGAGAAAATGGTAAAGTTGCCTTGGGGGCCTGAATGTGTTATATTCTCTCATGATAGAAGTTGTAATTTAAAGTGTCCAAGTTGTAGATTGGATTACATACAGACAGAGGGTGAAGAAAGAAAGAAGTCTGAAAAGATACAAGAAATAATTTTATGTGATGCTATGGATAACGCAAATGAATTATACATCACAGCTAGTGGTGATGGTTTTGGTGGAGAGTTTTGGAGAAACTTATTAAAATCAATCACTATGGAAAAGTATCCTGATACACGAAATCTACATATACATACAAATGGAAATGGGTGGACAAGAAAGATGTGGGAGAATCTAAGTAACCTACATGAAATTCCACGAGTAACTGCAGAAATTAGTATTGATGCCTGTACTAAAGAAACTTATGATAAAATCAGAGTTGGTGGTAATTGGAAAAGATTACAAAAGAATTTACATTTTATCTTTACAGATATATCAAACTTAGATTTTGTAAGAATGACTTTTGTGGTACAAGATAACAATTACAAAGAGATGATAGGTTTTATTGAGATGTCAGATTACTTCCAAAAGTTAAACGGAATGAAAACAGAAGTAAATTTTATTCATATAAATAATTGGGGAACCTTTTCAGATTTAGTTTGGAAGATTAAAAATATTAATAATGAAGAACATCCAAAATATAAAGATTTTAAGAAAGAAATGGAAAAAGTAAAAGATATGAGAACAAAGTATAAAAATTTAGAAATTTACACAAATATAGAGGAGTAGTAATGAGCACTAAACCAATGAGGCAACTCGGAAAAAAACCAAAGAAAACTGTGGATTTATCAAAGGCAGATACTTTACAATGTGAAGATTGTAATAATTATCTGTTTATAAACTCATATGTCATCAAAAGAATATCTGCAATTATGTCACCTAATGGTGAAGAGGGACTTGTACCTGTTCAAGTTTACAGTTGTGGTAATTGTGGAAAAGTTCCAAAGTCTTTATTAGATGGTAGTGGAATTGAAGAGTCTGTTTGACCACATAAAACAAATCACAAACGTACAGAACACTCTGTATTGGGACAATCTTACTGAATCAGATAAAAAGACTTGGAGTAATTATATGGTTCATAGGTTTCTTAGTATGAAATCGGAGTGGTTACAAGTGGTGAATGAGATACAAAAGTATTGGGAGTTGGCTCCTAAGAATGTGTATCAGTTTTATATAGATGTAATACCAAAGGGTAGAACATTTCTTCGGTATGTTAAATCAAAAAAGAAATCAAAAGTTGAGAAATGGGCAATGGAACATCTAACAGACTATTTTGAATGTAGTACGAGAGAAGTGGAAGAATACTTAGAGTTATTAACCAAAGAACAAGTCACAACAATTATAATGAAATATGGTGTTGATGACAAACAATTGAAAAAAATTTATAAAAAGGCTTGACTTATATACAAAATTATTCGTATATTCAAGTATGTAAATTAGGAGACATATATGTCAAAGGTTATAAAAGATAGTCCTCGTGTAGAATCAGAGGAGTATGATATTATAGAACAAATGGAAAAAGAGTGGCCAGAGATGACCACCGAGTTCAAGAAGATTCAAAAAGAACAATATGAATTATTCTTACATAAACAACACGACTACGGCCCAGGTAACATTAGTGTTGGGACTTTTTTGGTAACACCTGAAGAAATAAAGTTATCCCTTACGGGTTTGTGGTTTCGTATGAATGACAAGTTACAACGTGTAAAGACATTGTTACTCGGTGATAAGAAATCAGCAGTTCAAGATGAACCATTGGAAGATGCTTATCTTGATGTCAGTAATTATGGTATTATGGCTACAATCGTTGGTAGAGGTAAGTGGGGAAAATGAGATTTCCACTAATACAATTATATGTAATGAATAGGAGTAAACCCATTGTTGGTATAGACATTACTGAGGTTCAATGGGATTATTGTGACTTAGAGGGATTACCACCTGAAAGAGAGGGTGTCAGTATGGTGAATCATGGTAAGATACCAAGCGGACAACACAAAGATTTACCTGAAGTGTTTACGGATACTGAGGGAAATGAACATAGAATCGAAGATATAAATACAATGAGAAGTAGTTAATGGGTAAAATAAGTTATAGTCAATTTTCACAATGGGACAAGTGTCCTTATACGTGGAAACTAAATTATGTAGATAAGGCTGAAACGTTTAAAGGTAATATTTATACGTTATTTGGTAGTGCTTTACATGAAACAATTCAGGCATATTTAGTTTGTTATTATGAACGAACAATTAAAGAGGCTGATAATCTTCCATTAAAAGATATACTACAATATAGAATGGAAGAGAACTACAAAATTTCAAAAGAACAACATGGTGATGATTTTGAAGTCTCATTGGATCAGATGAAAGAATTCTTTAACGATGGTTGTAATATTATAGATGAGTTTCTTAAAAGAAAATCAGGTTATTTTCCAAAGAAAAATACAGAGTTGGTTGGTATTGAGATAGGATTGAATCATAGAGTTTCTGATAGTATTAAATTTAGAGGTTATATGGATGTGGTTATTCATAATAAAACAACTGGTCGTATAAAAATTATTGATATTAAAACTGCAACTATGGGTTGGAACAAGTATATGAAGGCCGATAAAACCAAAACCAATCAGTTATTGTTGTATAAATACTTTTTCTCAAAGGAGAAAGAAATTCCTATCGATAAAATAGATGTTGAATATTTAATATTGAAGAGAAGATTGTATGAAAACTTTGATTACCCACAAAAAAGAATACAACAATTTTCACCTGCGAGTGGAAAACCAAGTATCAATAAGGTTATGAATAGGTTACAAGAGTTTATGGACGAATGTTTTGATGAAGATGGAAATGTTGTAGATAATGATTATGAAAAATGTGAGAAACACAAAAAATGTATATTATGTAAGGGACTATAATGGATGGATATGTAAATAGTACTATAAGAATAAAACTATCTGATTTTGTAGGTAAACCATTTGAAGAGCAAGTGTATGAAAAATTGTCTCATTTAGGTTCAGTTGGCTCACATCCTTTTCCAATTTACTTCTGGTATGATGGTAAGAAAGATAAAATCACACAAACACAAATGAAAGAATTTATAAAAAAATGGGAATCATTAGGTGGTGTTAGTTATAAAACTATAATTAGAACAAAGTTTTTTGATAACTCGAATGAATTTATTTGGTGGGATATTAGACCAGTTGGAATGAAATCCAGTTATGTTAGGTTTAGTTATTTGTATCATAAACCAGAACAGATTATAGATGGGTTGGATAAACTATTGACGGTTTACAAATTCGTAACAAATCAACAAGAAAAGAAACAAAAAAGAAATGATGATGAAAGTAGCAATTATAGGCTCTCGTAGTTATACAACTTCAAGAAAAGTAAAAGATTTTATCTTCAAACTGAAAGAAAACTTTGGAGATGAATTAGAAATAGTAAGTGGTGGACAAAAAGAAGGTAGTGATGGATACGCTAAAAAGTTTGCATTGGAACTTGATGTAAAATATAGTGAGTTTCCACCACAACATTATCCACACAATATTCATTGTGTGAGACCTAAATTTGAATATGGTAGGAAATATTATGTTTCTAACTATTTCAAACGTAATAAACAAATTGCAAATTATTCGGATAGAGTGGTTGCATTTGTCTCAGATTCAAAAAACATAACAAGTGGTACACTATCCACTTTAAAATATGCAGAAAAATTAAATAAAAAATCAATTATTATTGATTAAATATATATTTATATATGTATATAAATGGAGTTATATTATGAACGAGGTTAAACTAACTTCGGTGAAAGTTATTAATGAACTATATAAAAAGTTCAAGAATAAGACTATTGACGATGAATTTTCGTTACAGAAATTAGTAAATAGAAGTTTGAATATGTTTGTTTACGATGAAGACTTTAAAGAAAAAGTTTTGAAGTATGACAAACTACATCAAAGTGGAAGTAAATTTTAATTAAAAAAATTAAAGGTTTTATTAAATGGCAGAACTTAAATTACCGAAGTTAAATAAATTAGAAAGTCGTAGAAAAAAGAAAAAAATACTTCTTTTATCTGATGACTTGAGAATGTCAAGTGGTGTTGGTACAATGTCGAGAGAGATTGTTATGAATACCGTAGATAAATATGATTGGGTTCAGATAGGTGGAGCTATCAAACATCCTGATAGTGGTAAGATTGTAGATATGAACGAAGCAACACGAGAGGAATCTGGTGTTGATGATGCATTTCTCAAGGTTTATCCTGTTGATGGTTATGGAAATGAAAACGTATTAAAAGAAGTTATGGCACTTGAAAATCCAGATGCCATCTTACACTACACAGATCCAAGATTTTGGCAGTGGTTATACAATATGGAACATGAACTCAGACAGAACATTCCAATCTTTTATTATAACATATGGGATGACTTACCTTATCCAAGATGGAACGAACCATTTTACGAAAGTTGTGATTTGATTATGAATATATCAAAACAAACTGTGAACATCGTAAATAACGTTTGTCAATTTAAACCAAGAACTGAATGGGATTCTACGTATATCCCTCATGGAATAAATGAAAAATATTTTTATCCAATCACAGACGAAAAGGAAAGATTGGAGATGAACAAGTTTCGTAATGATATTTTCAGCGGAAAACCAATTGAGTTCTCACTATTGTATGTGAATAGAAATATTCGTAGAAAGATGCCAGGAGATTGTGTTCTAGCATTTAAACATTTTTGGGATAAACTACCAAAAGATAAACGAGACAAAGTTGGTTATATAATGCACACCCAACCACAAGATGAGAATGGTACAGATTTACCTGCACTTATTAGGGAAATAGCACCAGAATGTAACATAGTCTTTAGTGGTGGTAAACTTGATAATAGACAAATGAATTTTCTTTATAATTTATCTGATGTAACGATGAACCTTGCAAGTAACGAGGGATTTGGATTGGGTACTTGTGAATCATTAATGAGTGGAACACCAATCATCGTTAATGTTACGGGCGGACTACAAGACCAATGTGGATTTAAATTAAAAGATAAGTTATTAACTTATGAAGATTATTATGAAGTTGAGAGTTTACATAATTGGAAGAAGTGGGAAAACAACAAAGATTTAACTCATGGTGAATGGGTAAAGCCAGTGTGGCCTCGTTCAAGAGCTTTAATGGGTTCAATTCCAACACCATACATTTTTGATGACAGATGTGATTGGGAAGATGCAGGAGATGCAATAAAGTATTGGTATGATATGGGTAAGGAAAAACGAGATGAGTGTGGTATAAAAGGTCATGAGTTCGTAATGAGTGAAGAGGTTATGATGAGTGCTAAGATGATGGGTAAGAATTTCATAGACCATATGGAAACGGCATTTGAAAAATGGACACCAAGAAAAAAATTCAACATTTATAAGGCATGAGGAAAATATGAACAAACCTTTAGTATTAGTATCTGCACCTGTAGAAACTCGTAGTGGATACGGAAATCATTCAAGAGATATTTGTAGGGCTCTAATTGAATTGGACAAATATGATGTAAAAATAAATGCAGTGCCTTGGGGTAAGACATCGAGAAATGCACTTGAAGATAATAAACATCATAATGAAATTAAGAATAGAATTATTTCAGGTGGGCCTGAACTACAACTACCAAAACAACCTGATTTACATCTTCATCTTGTTATACCTAATGAGTTTACACCGATAGGAAAGAAAAACGTTGGAATGACAGCGGGTATTGAGGCATCAGTACCATCACCACAATGGGTAGAGGGCTGTAACAGAATGGATAAAGTAATATTCACTTCAGAATTTTCAAATCAGGTTTTTAAAAATGCAGAATTTACGAAGAAAGATGAAAAAACAGGTACAGAACAACCAATAAAGTTAAAAGTTGAATCAGATACATTATTTGAAGGATTTGATGAAAACTTTAAAACTATTTCTGAATTTGATGATGAAGTAAAAGAAATGTTTAATCAAATAGATGAGGATTTTTGTTTTCTATACACAGGTCATTGGTTACAAGGTGGATTAGGTAAAGATAGAAAAGATACGGGTATGTTGGTTAAGGTATTTTGTGAAACATTCAAAAATACAAAGAATCCTCCAGCACTTATTTTGAAGACAAGTGGTCATGGATTTTCTATTATAGATAGGAATGATATTCTTGATAAGATTAAGACTATCAAAGATTCTTTATCTTCAAACACACTTCCAAATGTATACCTCATACACGGAGATTTTACTGACAATCAAATGAATCAATTATACAATCATCCTAAAGTAAAAGTACATACCACATTCACACATGGAGAGGGATTTGGTAGACCATTATTAGAAGCGGCTCAAAGTGGTAAACCAATTATTGCTTCTAATTGGAGTGGTCATTTAGACTTTTTACATGGAAGTTATTGTAGTTTGTTACCTGGTTCATTAGTTAAGATACCTAAAGATGCGTATCCAAAAGATTATGTATTTCAAGGAGAGGCTCAATGGTTTCAAGTTAATTATCAAATAGCATCTCAGTTATTAAAGGATATATATAATAATTATAAGAAATACAAAGTGAAGGCACAACACCTCAAAGTTTACACTCAAGCATTTTCATTTGATAAAATGAAAGAGAAATTAGAAGAATTGTTAGAACCGTTGTTGGAGTCATTACCAAAACAAGTCAGTTTAAAATTACCTAAACTGGAAAAAGCTGGTGTAGACAAATCTGATACGGGAGTAGGAAAATTAAAATTACCAAAATTAAAAAAAATGAGTAAATAAAATGGCAGAAAAAGTAATAACTTGTCCAGTTTGTTTGGATAGTAATCATTGTTTTGAAGAAGTTCAAGATGAGTGGTCATCTTATATTTGTTTTCGTTGTGGATACACTTCGAACTCTACGTATAAAACAGATTCAAAAGAATTAGAATCAGCAACTAAAGGTTCAACCGAACTGATGAAAGAAGTAAGTTTTTATGATGTGGATAGAGATATAACTTGGTTTCCATCTATTGTTAATATGGGAGATTTGGGTATAGTTTATCCCGAAGGAACTAAAACAAGTTGGACTTATAAATTGGCACAACCACGACCTCTCACGAAAGAAGAAAAAAAGGATGAAAAATACAAGGGACACGATAGGATGTTAGATGTTGATAATGCAAAAGAATTCGGTCAGTATGAATTTTTAGAATCACTAAAACTAATGGGTGTTGTTAAGGATTTATAATGAGGAATACAACTTGGAATCGTCTCCAACCTGGTCAGATTGTTAACTTCCTTTATCAAGGTAAGAAGGACAAGAGAGCATTCCGTAGGTTTGTTATTGTTCTTGATACAAAACATAGAGCAAACACTAAAGATGGTATGAAAATTTTTGTTAGTGGATTACAATTAAAAAAGTTCGGAGAGGATTACGTATCAAAACAAAGTATTAATATTGCTATAAGATTATTAGGTGGACTCGCATCAATAAAGGATAAGGCTGGAAATAAAATTGGAACACAAGTAAACATTCAAGGTGTTACCGGTGAAACAAAAGATCCATCAAGAGCTGAAGTAAATGCAGTTCTCAATAGATTAAGAAGAATTATCAAAAGAGAAGATATTTTGAAAACATATGATTACATACAATGTAGGAAACGTAGAGTTTATTTGGAAACTGAATACGAGAAAATATCTGGAAATCTTATAACGGAATTAAACACACAAATAGAAAATGGAACTGAGGTTGTAGTTGAAGATTAGTTATGGAATTACAGTTCATAATGAAGCTAAAGAATTAAATAGGTTATTAGAAATATTAATTCATAAGACAGATCCTGAAGATGAAATCGTTATAGTTGATGATTTTTCTAATCAAGAAACACAAGAGGTAATCACAAGTTGGACTCAACAATATGGACACGAAGATATGAAAACTATCAAGGTGTATCAGAGAAAACTCAATGGTGATTTTGCTTCACAAAAAAATTATGTGATTGAACAATGTAGTGGAGATTATATTTTTCATTTAGATGCAGATGAGTATCCACACGAAGTATTATTAAGAGACATTAAAAAGGTTTTAGAGATAAATGATGTTGATTTAATATGGGTTCCGAGAGTAAACACCGTAGATGGACTAACAGAAAAACACATACAACAATGGAGTTGGAAAGTAACGGAACAAGGTTGGGTAAATTATCCTGATTTTCAGTCGAGGGTATTTAAAAATAATAAAGATATTCGTTGGGTAAGACCAGTACATGAACAGATACAAGGTGCTAAAACATATGCACACTTACCACCACACGAGGAATTGAGTTTGTATCATCCAAAAACTATTCAAAAACAAGAACAGCAAAATCAATTATATTCAGAAATAATAACATGATAAAAATAAAGGTATTAAATCCGACTCAAGATAGAAATGAACCTACATTTCGAGTTTTTATGGCATGTAAAGCTGCGTTGTCAAATTATAGTATAGAAATAACCGACTCAGATGACTTTGATTATATGTTCGTTGGGATGCACGATTTTATGAATAAGTCCTTGAAATTAAAAGATAGTGTTGATTGGGGTTTAGAAAATTTAAATAAAGTTACTGAGGGTGGTGATTACTTCTTATTCGATGGTTCAGATTCAACTTCATTGATGGGTTCAATTGAGATATTAGAACAATGTGACGCTATTTATTTATTCAAAAACCAAATACTAAAACGTGAAGAATACAAAAAACCAAGTAATTTTGGTAGATGGTTTTGGGGAAGTGGAGAACTTAATTTAAGTTATGATATAGAAGATAAGGATTGGAATAGGATTAAGTTAAGTGGGTGGAATCTTGGACATTTAAATCCACAATTAATAAACGAAATGCCACCTTTAAATCCAGTTAAACCTCACGATGTGTGTGCAATTTATCAAGGTGACCATAAAGAAAACTATGAACATACGATTAGAAATGATATTTCTTATACCGAACATAGAAAAGGTGCTTGGGAAATTTTAGATGATAAATTTGAATCAAGAAAAGAAAAATTACCACAAAACGAATATTTTCAATATCTTTATGATTCAAAAGTTTGTTTATCACCATTTGGTATGGGTGAGGTATGTTTTAGAGATTTTGAATCTATAAATGTAGGTACAATTATGATAAAGCCTGATATGAGTATGGTGTTAACTGAACCAAATATTTATATAGATAAGGAAACTTATTTTGCAGTTAACTATGACTGGTCAAATTTAAATGAAGTGGTTGATGAAATATTATCTGATTTTGATAAACTAAATCGTGAAATCATAGATAACTCTCGAAGAAAATTCGTTACTGGTTATCAGTATGAAAATTATTGTTTTTATCTTTATAATATCTTTTCAGATATGGCAGATATAACAATAGGAGGCAGTTAAACAATAATGTTAGATAAACTAATGTTAGATAACGTCAGTCTTGTAACATCTTTTAACAAGAGAATATTTGAAACTGATGACCAAAAAATATTCCATGATGTAAAAGAAAAATATCCTGAGGTTGAGTTTTATGTTTATCATGAAAATTCATTCGAAAAAAGAAATCATAACGTAGAGATAGATTTTACTGGTGAGGAAAGAGACACTTTAAATTTGTTGGATTTATTTGAGGTTTATGAAGATGATTGGTTATATAATTTTTTACAAACTTCACCCTTTAGTACGTGTCACGAAATTGGAAAACCTGGTTGTAGTCCTGATGGATCATCAAATGAATATTGGAATAGGAATTCAATATATTGGTTTAGAAAGGTAGCAGCAATAAATCATTGTGTGGATGTAACAACTAAACCTTACTTAGTTTGGGTTGGAGCAGATACTCAGTTTAGAGAAGACAAAGGTCATCCAAATGGTTTTGATAAACTTTTCTTTGATTATGTTTCTAATTTCGATAGTTCTGTTATTACGAGACCTGGAATGGCAATAGATGCAGAAATAATGGTGTTTAACTTGGAGAAAAGTGGTAAAGATGTTGTTAAGAAATGGTTTGAGTATTATACAAGTCTAAGGGCTTTCAATGAGTTCAGATGGGATGATGGTTATATTTTAACTTTGTTGGTAGACCAATTAAAAAAAGAGGGTTACACCTTTGGTAGTTTGAGACATGGGTTTGACCAAAATGTTTACAGATACGTTAGGCATTTCAAAGGCCCGTTAATAAAAGTTAGAGATATGGAAAGAGGTATATAATGAAATCACAATCAAAAGAAGGTCAAGATTTATTTGCTTATTATTTAATTGGAGAAAAGGGAACTTTTTTAGATTTAGGATGTCATCATCCAACAGATAATAACAATTCAATAGCTTTGGAAAAACTCGGTTGGAATGGTTTATGTGTTGATAGAAAAACTGATTACAGTTATAAAGGGAGAATAACACCATTTCTCTGTATAAACATAAATGATGATGATTTTATAGAAAAAGTAGATAGTTATTTCCCATCATCAAAACATATAGACTATATTTCAATGGATGTAGATGGTAATAGTTACACTTGTTTGGAAAAATTATTAACTTCTGGTTATTCCTTTGGTTGTATGACGTTTGAACATGATGATTATAGACAAAATGGTAGACTAAAGATTCCAGCTAAAAAACTTTTAGAAGAGTATAATTATGAAGTATTATTTGAGGATGTAACAACACCTACTACTTTTCATGACTCATTTGTGCCATGGGAAGATTGGTGGATTGATTCAAGTAGATTTGATGATACAATATTATCACTCAAGAGTAAAGACCTTAGTTATGAAGAGTGTATAAAGTTAATGGAGAAAGTTATATAATGGATGTTCAACCAGATATATTCGAGAATATTCCAAGTAAACGAGAATATAAAGAAACGACAACCATCAAGTTCAAAAATGATTTACTTGATTTTTTTGATACTGATGAGTTTAAGGATAAAAAAATATTAGAGTGTGGGACTAATCATGGACACACCACAAGAGTGTTGAGTTTTTTGTTCGATAAAGTTACCACAATGGATTGGAGAGAAGAACCAAATTTAAGAATGGCTAGAGAATTAAACCATGATAGAGATAACATAACGTATATTCAAAAAAATCTATATGGGGGAGAATGGGGATTATCAGAAAAATTTGATGTATTTTTTATAGATTGTGTTCATGATTTTAGACACGTGTATAGTGATATAATTAATTGTTGTAATCTTTCAAATAAAGAATCATATTTTATTTTTGATGATTATGGTATAGGTGGTTATTATCAAGAGGGTGGTGTCAAAGCAGCAGTAGATAAGTTTTCAGAAGAACACAAAGGGTTTAATATTATTAAAGAAATTGGAATCTCTGAGGGAGAGGTTAGAAGTGTTGGAAAACCTTTATTGGCATCAGAAGGTGTGATTGCAAAATATGATAACGAGTGGTATTATGAGTAAAAATGTAGTATTTATGACTTGTTTTGAGAAGGCACCAGACTTTCTCGATTACAAGGAGTGGTGTTTTAAAACATGGAAATATTGGTGTGATAAAAATAATGTAGAGTTGGTTATCTTAGACCAAGAATTAAGATCACATGGTGGTGGAGTATTCAATGAAGGAGAAGGAATGAAACCAACTTGGCAAAGATGGCATGTATTCGATGTGTTGGATGCAAATGAAATAGAATATGATAATGTGGCATTAGTTGATATAGATACAATGATACATTGGGATTGTCCAAATTTCTTTGAACAAACAGATGGTGAGTTTGGATGTGTACAAGATAAATTCTTTTTAGAGTGGACAATCAATAGTATTAAAGGGTATCAAGATTTCTGGCCTGATACAAAGTTTGATTGGACTACATATTTCAATTGTGGGTTTATTGTGTTGAATAAGAAACACAAAGAGTGGTGTAAGAGTGTTACCGATTTTTATTATGAAAATGAATTGGAGTTAAAAACAAGACAACATCAGACTGTAAAAAAGGGTTCAGACCAAACACCTATTAATTATATGATAAGAGCAAGTGAACATCCTATTAAGTTTTTGAATGAGAAGTTTAATTTACAACAATTACATTTAAGAGGAGTTTTAAACCCAATGATTTCTGAAGCAGGTTGGGTGTGGCACTTTAATGGATTTGATAAAACCAAAAGAAATGAATTGATGGGACAAGTTTGGAATATGTTAAAGGAGAACTATGAAACTAAAGAATAAATTTGCTATAGGTTGTTTGGTACAATTTTATGAAGTAGATATCATACAAGATTATTTATTGAGCGTTCAGAAGTCTTTAGTTGGAATTGAAAATCGTGAAAACGTTATCGTTGATATTTGTGTAAATTTGAATCAAGACTTAGAAAAAATAGATACTGACAAAATTACGGAAAAGGAAATTCTTAGAAGGTTTAGAATTTGGTGTAAAGATTTTGGGTTTTCCTATTGGACTAATAAAGATAGATTGTTTACTATTGCAGATTATCGTAGAGAGTTTAATGATAAGTACTGTGAGGAAGTTGATGTGTTGATGTGGGGTGAAAGTGATGCATTAATACCAAGACAAACTTGGGAAATTTTAGATAATTTACATAGTGCAGTAGAGGAGACTACACCAAAGTATGTTGGGTTCTTTGCAACTTGTAAAATGTGGGATGAGTCGTGGAAAGTATTAGAACATCCTGATTTTACAGATAAGCCATTTATTGAAATGGATACCGAAAACTGGTGGAGTTTGAGATATAATATGGCTCAACAAGAGATGGACTTGATAAATAATCAAGTAGATGAGTTAGACATACAACAAACAAATCAATTGAAATTTAATGGATGTGGATTAGTTATATCGTCAGAAGTAATTAGAAGTGGTGTTAATATTCCAAAGAGTGTATTTTTTGTACACGAGGATACTGCATTTATGAATAAATGTCTTTCACACTTTCAAGGTCAGTTACCACAATATATTATCAAGAACATTCTATTAGTGCATAATAGAAAGTTACCAAACAAAAGAATGTATATCAAGGGACAAGATTTCTCAGATGGTGATATGACCAGAATGAGAAAACAACAATATTGGTTTAAGAACGCAGATAAAATGTCTCAGGCTAATGCGTTTAGTTATAATAAACAAGGATACACGTATTCATGGGATGATGTGTTTAAGGAATATAATGATGACGTATGATCCATTACTATGGTATAAAGAGAGTCTCACAAGAATGACACAAGAAGAACTTGATAAAGAAGAAGCGAAACGCAGGATGAATGGTTCTTGGGACAACTATGTTAAGACTTTAGGCGATACACCAGAAAATATAATTAAGAAGTTAGGTAAAGTGGGTGAATGAAAAAAATAGTTGAATATTGGAAGAAACTTACTATAACTCTTGCACTACCAATCTTAGTAATCAATAGTGTTATGGATTATTATTATGGATGGGAAGCCAGACAACAAGTGATTCAAGAAGACTATAAGTTAAAGTGGTTTATATTATCCCATAGTCATACAGAACATTTTCCAGCTGAAACAATTATTGATGTAGATGGTAATCCTATATTCTTTGAAGAGCATGGTGGAGATGTGGACAGGAATAAACTTAGAGAAAAAGGTTTCGGTGATATGATACCTAATCCTACAGATAGTTTCACACCTGAAGCTAAAGTAGATAGTTATTTATCAAGAATATTTAAACCAATCAAAAATACAAAAGACAGATTCAATAATTGGTGGAGAGGATTGTATAAAGAAAAACAAATAAAGGAACTAAGAGGATGAAAAATAATGTAGTAGTTGCCATAGACGATGTACATCCTGAAAAGGAATGGGGGATTGAGGGAGATGTTCAAATAGAATATCTAAAGAAACTCAATAAAAAGTTTGGAGTTAAGTTTAATTTATTTATTCCAAGTAATTATCATGGTAAGTTTCCTCTTACGAAAGAGTTCGTAGATTTTTGGAAACAATATGATTGGATAGAGATGAGTGCACATGGACATTATCATGCATGTCAAAATGAGGGAATAGGTGAGATGGAATTCTTTGAACTAAATTATGGTGATGCAACTCAACGTATTCAAGAGTCATTAGAACTATGGGAGAGTTGTGGTTATAAACCAAAAGGATTTAGAGCACCAGGTTGGGGAGTGAATCAACAAAGTGCAGATGCGATTAGTGGTTATTTTGATTGGGTTGCAGGACACGAAGAACATAACAAGGGAATCAATTGGGGATGTCATTTCTTTGAGGGTTGTGATGGTATAAATGAAACAGATAACATTAGTCTATATGGAAACACATTTATGTTCCAATCACATATCAATGGAGTTCACAACAAAAATGTTTGGAGTGAAGAAAATTATTTACATTTTGAAAAAATAATAGAATATTTATTATCACAATATGAATTACAATTCGTTACTATCTCAGAAATAAAATGATAAGAAAAATTATAAGGCCGTTGTTACAAGAAATATATCAAGATGATGGTTGGAAAATGTTGACTTGTTGTATGTTACTTAACTTGACAAATAGAAAACAAGTCGATACAATAAGAGATGAATTATTCAAAAAATATCCAACACCACAAGATATGATGAAAGCAAAACATTCCGATTTGGCTAGTATTCTAAAACCATTGGGTTTATATAATAGGAGAGCTAAATCACTTCGTAAAATGAGTGAGGGATATATTAGTGGTTTCAAATCAGTTGATGATTTATATGGTATCGGACAATACGCAAAAGACTCTTGGGAGATATTTCAGAATAGTAATTTCAATGTAAATCCAACAGACAAAGTGTTACAAGAATATTTGAGAGTAGAAATAAAATGAATATAGCATACTTTATTTACGTTGGTAAATACATAGAAAATGATATGTTTGATGTTTGTATACGTTCACTAAAGAAACACTCAGACTGCAAGATTGTTGTTTACACAAGTCAACTTGAAAATAAAACTTTATTGGAAAGTAGAGGGGTAGACGTTATAGAATTTCCAATTTCAAATTGGAATGATAGAAGAATGACCTGTAAGGTAGAAAAGGCATATCAATTAATTGAAGATTTAAATCTACAAGATGGTGATAATATATTAACTTTAGATGCAGATTTAATTTTTGTTAAAAATCCTTTTGATGTTTTTGAAAATAATTTTGATTTTATGTACACCACTCGACACTATTCATCAGAGTTTAAACCTAATGGTGGAGTTTGGGGATATACTGTAAATGATTCATCTAAAAATTTTATGAAGTTTTATATTGACCAAGTTAATAATCCTACTTGGAATCCCTACGTGAAATTTAGAAAAAGTCATCCACACAATAGAGATATAAATAACAAAGATTGGTGGGTAGACCAAGATTTTCTTTGTGTTTGTGATAGAGTTAAAGATGAAATTAATAAGGGCTCTCTTGAATTTGACGTAAGTTTGTATGATGCTAAATCAAAATACAATTATATTATAAGAAATGGTTACAAAGAAGCGGTGAGTGAAATAGAAAAAGAAGAAAATTATGTATTACACTTGAAAGGTGGGACTTTTAATCGATGGGGAAGTAGTGATACAGATAATAAAAAAGATAATGAACAAACTGCATATGATACTTACTTCAGAGATTGGTTGGAGTCATGAAAAAAGTCTTATTAGTAGCTACTGTTTATAGACAAGGTGAAAGAATATATCCTATTATTCCTGAATTAAGTAATCACGTTGAAATAGATTGTTTATGTGTACATCAAATGGGTAAGGGACAAGAGTGGAATGGTAACGTGGATATGAGAGAACTATTTCATAATCGATATGATAAATACTTCAACTCAGTTTCTTGGGATTTTAAATCTATACTAAATAACATTTCTGATTATGATGCAATTATCTTTGATGATTCACGAGATAAGGGTACTGAGATTCCTACTAAAATAATATATCCAATAGCAAAAGAACATGGTATTACTGTTTTTGGTAATCAACATGGAAATGCAAAGTTTAGTGATAGAAGTTATGAAGTTGACCACTATAAAAAAGTGTTTGATTATTGTTTTTTATTTGGACAATACACTAAAAACTTTTTTTCTAATTATGTAGATGAAAGTGCATTTTTACTTGGTGGTATTCCCTCAAATGATGCATTAAAGTTTTATGAAAGAACTGATGAGTACATATTAGTGATTACAAATTTTTTAGAAAATGAACGAAGAGTATTTCCAATGTTTTTTGGTAATGAGATGGTTCAGAAAACAAGATTGGCAGACTTACAACAAAAGTATGGTAAAAAGGTTTTAGTTAAAATAAAAAGTAGAGATAGACATTTTGCATTGGGAAATCCATATGAAAATGATTTGAATTTTGTACAAACAGTATTGAAAAATAATTCTGTAGAGGGAAGTGTATTAAGAGATGTGGACGATGATAATTTATTAATTTCACAGGCACATAGTGTAATCGCATCACCATCTACCATGTCTTTCAAACCCATACAAATGGGAATACCAACCGTAATATTAAAAGGTAGTGGTCATACAAGTGCATATAAAAACTTTTATGGACTCACTTCATATGAGGGAACAGAGGAAAAGATTGATGGTCAACTTGAAAATGGTAGAGATACAGAATTTATTGAACATTATCTTACAGGTGGAGTAGATTACAATGCAACAGAAATTTATATAAATACTTTACTCAACACGATAGGAAAATAGATTATGAACATATTATGCATGACTCCTATCGAACATTTAGATGGAGCAGTTGACTTAATAAATAAGTGTGGTGAAGTCACTTACAAACCAAACATAAAAGTAAGTGAACTAAAAAATGTTCTAATAGAAAATGAAATAACTCACATCTTTACAAATCCAAATAAACAAAACTTTCATTTAAATCATAGTGTTTTGACTGGTACAAATGTAGAAGTGATTAACACTTGTTCCACAGGTTTAAATCATATAGACTTAGAGTATTGTAAAATAATGGATATAGAGGTGTGGTCGTTAAAAAAAGATTACGAGTTAATCAATGATTTACCATCAACTTCTGAACTAGCATTTGGATTAATGATGTCTTTATTAAGATTCATACCAACATCATTTCATTCAGTAAAAGATGGAAATTGGGATTATGAACCTTATGTTGGACATCAAATTAAAGGTAAGACTATTGGTGTAATTGGTTATGGTAGACTTGGTAAAATTATGTGTCGGTTATTTGATGGTTGGGAAGTAGATATCTTAGTAACAGATCCTTACGCAAGGATTACAGATGAAAATGGTGTATCATTAGATGAGTTATTAGATAAATCTGATATAGTTTTTTTACATACTCATGTGACAGAAGAAACAAAAGACATGGTTGATGATGAGTTTATTCAAAAAATGAAAGACGGAAGTTTTTTGATAAACACGGCAAGAGGTGAATTAGTTGATGAGGATGCCATAATTAAATCAATTGAAAGTGGACATTTGAAAGGTTATGGAACGGATGTAATTAGGGATGAGTTTGGTGATATTGAAAATAGTAAATTAGTAGAGTTTTCAATCAATCCAAATAATAATGTAGTGATAACACCACATATTGGTGGGATGACTATTGAAGGACAAACAAAAGCTTACCTTTGGGCAATAAATAAATTTAAAGAGGAAAATGTATAATGAGTAAATATATAAAGAAGTTTGGTAAAGATTATCAGAAGAGAGTAGGACATTATCCAACACACTCATTTTTAACGGATAATTCTATAGAACTTGCAAATTTTTTGAATGATAATGATGTATTGAAAAATGGAATCAATGTTTTTGAGATAGGTTCTGGTGGGTGTAGAAATTTAAAATATATAAATGATTTAAATGATACAATAAATCTTTTTGCAAATGACCTACACTCTGAATCAAGTTTTGAAAATATGCATGAATCCATAAAAGATAAAGTTAAATTCATAGAAATGGATACTTTAAGTTTAATTAGAGATTTTAAATCAGTAGTTACAGATGATATTGATATATTTATTTCTTCAGACCATTTAATGCACATAGACAAAGAGTCTGTAGTGGAGATAATAGATAAAGTAAAAACAATAGTGAAACCAAAGTATATTTTATTAAGGGAATTATTTTCAGAAGATGGTGAAGACCTAAAAAGATTGTGGCCAAGGGTTTATCATGAATACAACTTAGAAGATACTTATAGTCTGATAAAAGTTGGTGAGTGTTCTAAAGATCCACATTGGTACAGTCTAAAGTTATACAAAAGGATATAAAATGAAATCAACTAACATATGTGGATTAGCTATCATACCAGCCAAAACAGACTCCACAAGATTAAAGAAAAAGAATTTAAGAGTAATTGCAAATAAAACTCTTGTTGAACACGCAATAGATTATGCTAAGAACTCTAAATTAATTAAAGATATCGTGGTCACGAGTAATAGTGAAGAGGTGGAAAAAATAGCAAAAGAAAACGGATGTATTTTTTATTGGAGAGATGAAGAATTTATGGGAGAAAGAGAAGTTGCTGATGTTTATGTTAATGTGTTTAAAAATGACTTTCCAAATTCAGGTGAATGGAGAATACCTCAAACAACAACTCATGTAGTTGGAATACAACCTGACCATCCTGATAGAAGAACTAATGTGGATGAACTATTAACATACGCTGTGGAGAATAAATACGATGATTTAGTCACAGTTGATTCAAATGGTACACGAAATGGTGCGGTTAGAATCACAAAAAAAGAATTTGTAGAGAGTGGTATGATGAGTCGTAGAGTTGGAAGTTATCTCGATGATTGTACCAACATCCATAGTGAAGAGGATTTAAGACAGGCAGAGAGACATATAGAATTTAAAAATATAAGGAGTGAAAGATGAACACATATATACAATCATTAGTAGATGCTAAAAAATTAGACATATCATTACAACCAGATAGATGGAAGTTTGACGATAGTCCATATGTTATATCAGGCCCTTGTTCAGTTGAATCAGAAGAAATGATTGTGGATTGGGCACATAAAATGAAAGGTGTTCGTGTTAATGCATTACGAGGTGGAGCATATAAACCTTGTACATTTCCTGTAACGGAAGAAGTTGGTAAAAATGGTTGGAAAGAAGGATTGAGAGAAGAGGGTTTAAGATTTTTGAAAACAGCACGAGAAGAAACTGGATTACCAATCGTATCTGAAATAATGGATTCAAATCAAATTACAGAATCCACGATGGATTGTATTGACATAGTTCAAGTTGGAACTCGTAACTTTCAAAACTACACCCTATTAGATGCGTTAGGTGAGTTGGATATACCAATCTTATTGAAACGAGGAACTTGGGGAACGATTGATGAGATACTTGGAGCAGTAGAAAGAATATTAGTAAAGGGTAATGAGAAAGTTGCAATATGTTTGAGAGGAGTGGTTGGAGCACCATCTTATCGTCATGTGTTTCCGTCAATCAGATGGGCACCTGACTTGATGATGATACCAGCATTAAAAGAGTTATGTGATATTCCAATCATATACGATCCAAGTCACGCCACAGGATATAGAAACTTCGTTCCATCAATATCATACGCAGCAATATCTGCAGGAGCAGATGGGTTGATAATAGAGTCCCATCCAAATCCAACAGAATCAATAAGTGATGCCGACCAAGCTATTTCATTAGATACACTACAAAGTATAGTTAGGAATGTTAAACATCCAGCTTATAGTCAGATGACAAAGGAATAATTTGTTTTGAATAATATGTATGCAGGGGAACCTGACAAGGGTATATTTAATATAAGATATGATTTTGATAAGAGTAATGGTAGTTACATTTTTGATAAAAATACAAATAAATCTTATCTTGATTTCTTTGGTATGTTTTCCTCAATTCCAATTGGATACAATCATCCAATATTCTCTACAGAATCATTTCAAGATGAGATAAGAAAAGTATCAAAATTTAAAATTGTCAATTGTGAGTTTTCAACGGATGAGTATGATAGATTTTACAAAAATTTTATGGAGTTCTCTTCATGTAATGGGAAATATGTAAAATCATGGTTTGTTTCCACAGGTGCATTGGCCGTAGAATGTGCAGTCAAAGCCGCCATACATCATACTAAAAAAGAAAATCCTAAAATACTCTCCGTGAAAAATGATTTTCATGGTATCATGTCTTATAGTAACATACTAACCACGAGATTCTATCCTATTTCAACTAAAATGGATGGTTTTCCTGGTGGTGGTATATGGCCTCACTTTGAGACATTAGACGAATTAGAACAATTACTTAAATCCGATGATTCTATAGCAGGAGTGATTGTTGAACCTATTCAATCTACATATGGGGACAATCACTTAGACTATGAATTTCTAAGAGGAATACGAGAGTTATGTACAGAACTAAACGTTCCATTAATATTTGATGAGATTCAAACAGGTTTTTGTGCAACAGGTAAAACTTGGTTCTTTGAACATCTCGATTTTTATCCTGACATAGTAATATTTGGTAAGAAGGCACAAGTATGTGGATTTATGGCATTAGAAGAATTTTCATCAATACTTGATACAAAGATATTATACACAACTTGGGACTCAGATTTGATTGATATGATAAGGTCAACATATGTGATGGAAGTTATTGAGAAAGAAAATCTTCGTGAGTCAGTTTCCATTGAAAGTCAAAAATTTATTGATAGATTGAAGACGATAGATAATATTTATAATGTTAGAGGGAAAGGTTGTTTGATAGCATTTGATTTTGATACACAAACTCAAAGAGACAATTTTTTTAATGACCTCTTCTCAAGTGGGATGTTATGTAATCCAACAGGTGATAAGTCAGTTAGACTGAGACCACATTTAACAACTACTGAAGAAGAGTTTGATAAAGCGTATAATTTAATCAATGGAGTTTTAAATGAGTAAAACTATAGCCATGATTCCTGTCAGGTTAGGTAGTAAAAGGGTTAAGAATAAAAATCTTAGGTTAATCGATGGTAAACCCTTAATATGTTATGTTCTTGAAACTGCGATAAAGGCAAATGTATTCGATGAAATTTATATTAATTCTGAATCAGAAATATTCGAACCGATAGCAAAAAAATATGGTGTAAAGTTTTATAAGAGACCAGATTATCTTGCTGAAGATGATAAGACGAATGATGATTTTGCTTATGATTTTTTACAGAACGTAGAGTGTGATGATTTAGTTCAGTTACTTTCTACATCACCTTTTATTTCAGTTGAGGATGTAAAACTATTCGTAAAAAAGTTTCACGATAATAATTATGAAACTCTTATATCGGTTAATAATATACAAATTGAATCTATCTACGATGGTAATCCTATTAATTTTAACCAAAAAGAAATTACACCACCCTCACAAGATTTAAAACCCATACAATCTTATGCTTGTGGTTTAATGGCATGGAATAAAAACAAGTATGTTGATAATATGAAAAAGTTTAGTTCAGCATATCACGGTGGTGATGGAAGAACTGGTTTCTTTGAATTGGATGGATGGTCAACAATTGATATTGATACTGAGGATGATTTTAGATTGGCTGAAGTTGTACATAGTCATTTGAATATGAACCGACATACTAAACCTCAATATTATGATCCTAAAAAACATTTAGATGTAACAATTGAGAGAGACACAACACACGATGATTATCACGATATACTTTATAAAGATGGAGTTGAAAATCCTGATTTTCTTGATGCAAACCATTCAGTTGTAAACATTGATGAGATTATCAAGAATAATAAACCATCTTGGGCAAAAAGATTGGTCAATACAGAAAACAATAGTGCGACGTTAATATGTCAAAGACCAGGTGAGGGTAATAGAAGACATTACCATCCAAGTTGGAATGAGTGGTGGTATATCGTAGATGGCCATTGGAAATGGGATATTGAAGATGAATCATTCATTGTTAAAAAAGGAGATTTAGTCTTCATAGAGAAAGGTAAATCCCATCAAATACATGCGATAGGGAGTAAACCAGCAATAAGGTTGGCGGTTAGTAGAGAAGATGTGGCCCATGTCTATGTTGGTGATGATGTAAAGGATAGAAAATGAGTAGAATGGTTGAGTTTGAAAATTTATTGGAAATATTTGAATCAAAAATTGACACCGATGAATTTAAACAATTACAAAAAGATTTTGATGAGGCAGATAATATCTATTTTATAGGTAATGGTGGTAATTCACCAGTTTGTTCTCATGCATCTTCTGATATCACAAGACTTACTGATAAAAAATGTTACTCGTTAGATAATGTTAGTTACATTACATCAATAGCAAATGATTACAAATATGATAACATTTTCATAAAGTGGTTAGAAGACTACATTTATCCTGATATGAAATCAATGGTGATAGGTTTATCAGGTTCAGGTAATTCTAAGAATGTGGTGTCAGCACTTTCTTGGTGTAATGACAGATATAATATATCCACCGCACTAATATCAGGTCAAAAGTCAAATTGTCTTGATGAAAAAATAAATGAAGTGTGTTTTGATAGGGATTATTTTCACACGGTTGAAATATTGTCGGAGTTAACTTTCTATCAATTAATTCACGGAACGGGTAATTCATGTCCAACAATAAAATCAGAACTTATAAGAAAATATGGAAAATCAGATGGAACTTGATGACTTTTTAGAAATGGTTAGTGATACCGAAAAGAGTCAACTTGGTTTGGATTTTGATGGAGTTATACATAAAAATTCAAAAGGTTTTCATGATGGTACAATATACGATGAACCACTTAGAGGTGCAATTGAGGGTGTGAAATATTTAAATGAAGAATTAGGTTATGACTTAATAATCTATAGTTGCAAGGCCAATCCTGATAGACCTCTTATTGATGGTAAGAATGGAATCGAATTAGTTTGGGAGTGGTTAGAGAAACATGGAATAAAACAAAATATTAAAGACGTAACATATATTAAACCCAATGCAGTAGCTTATATTGATGATAAAGGTATTCGCTTCGAAAGTTGGGAACAAATCAAAAGGAATTTCAAGTAATGGGTAAGAAAGCAATTATAGTTTCAAACTCACCTGTAGTTTTAGAGAGAGAACTTGGTGAAAAAATAGATTCATTTGATACGGTAATCAGAATAAATGATTTTGAGATAGATGGTTATGAAAAACACGTTGGAACCAAAACCGATATATGGGCTAGTTGTTCAGGCCCACCGAGTCAAAAAAGTCATCCACTTATGAGAATAAGTGATTGGATGGACTATCAAAAGAACAAATTAGGGCCTTTTAGGGAAGTGTGGACTGTTAGAGAGGAAGTGGGAGACAATTTATTTTTTGATAATGAAAAACAACTACAACATTTTATAACAGATAAGACAAAATTTAGATTTATGCATAAAAGTCATAATGGACATCAGTTGTGTTATGTCTCAGAGTTTATAAGAGAACATTGTAATAAATTAAATCCAAGTAGCACTGGTGTTGTGAGTCCAGGTACAGGATTTTTGACAATCTTAACGGCACTTGAAGTGTTTGGAGAAGTTTTTGTATATGGAAATAGTTTTTTTAAGGATGATGTTAGTGTTAAGGCCAAAAAAGGTAAGTCAAAACTTGGTAAACATTATTTTACAGTTGATATAGGTAGATACATTGGAACTGAAAGAGAGAAATATTTTAAAACCCAACTCGTCAGAGAAAATGGAAATTATGCCATATTAGACTATGATACAGAGACTAAGATTATTGAAGATTTTGTGGAACAAGGTAGGATAAAACAATTAAAATGACATACTCAGTTGTAATAAGAAACAGAAACGAGGAAAGATTTATAGGACATTGTATACAATCTTTAGTTGATTTCTTAGGTGATAAAATACAAGTAGTAATCGTTGATAATGAATCTACAGATGAATCTTTAAGAGTTGTTAATACGTTTGACTATTTAGATATCACCAGATTAAAGATTGATAAAAATGATTATTCACCTGGTAGTTCTTTAAACTATGGAATAAGTATATGTGAAAACAATGTCACGATAGTCATATCAGCTCATTGTGAAATAATAAAATGGTCTGATATCGCTTGGGATGATTACACGGTAGCAGTTTGGGGAAAACAGATTCCAATATGGGATGGTAAAAAAGTTACACCAAGATACTTGTGGTCTAACTTTGGTGATGAAAATAAAATAAATCATTTTTGTAATTCAGAGAATAGATACTTTTTTCATAATGCATTCTCAATATTTGATACTGATTTTATTAAAGAAAATCCCTTTGATGAACGGTTAAGTGGGAAAGAAGATAGATATTGGGCTCAAGAACAAATTGATAAAGGTAACAATATACTATATCAATCAGATTTAGTTGTAAAACATCATTATACAAATAATGGTGCAACATGGAAAGGTGTAGGTTGATAGAAATAATATGGTATTAGAAAATTTTACATTATACTTATTATCAGAATATGAATCACAACCTAAAACATTATCAAAAATAAAATGAAAGTTGCATTTTTCTCAGAATCAATAATGATGGGTGTACCACCACGAGACTTTGATAACGCAAGAACAGAAATTGCGTGGTCAGTCGCATTAAATGCACCATTCCTTACTTTTGATGCATCACCTACAACACATTTCGATTTAGGTATTGCAATTGTACCAAAAAACAATCCAAGTATCGTTGATATAAATCGTTTGAAATTATTTTGTGACAAAGTTGCAATAATGCAAGAAGGCCCACATTGGTATTTTCAAGATTATCCTGTTGATGTACAATTTAATTATGTGAACTTACTATTACAATCAGATTGGGTGTATTGTCATAATGAAAGTGATGTAAATTATTTTCTTGGATTAGGTTGTAAAGATGTGAGAGTTATGAGAAGTTTGATGATACCTGAAGGGTTAGCACCAAGAAGTGAGTGGGGTGATAACACAATGATAGGTGGTAATTTTGTAAGTTGGTATGGTGGATTTGATTCCTATATAGTTGCAAGAGAAATAGGTCACCCTATATCCGCTCCATCAATGGGTAGAAGACAACAATCAGAGGATATGATTCCTGATATAAAATATCTACCTTACATGACTTGGAGAGAATGGATAAATTGTTTATCACAATATAACATAGGTGTTCATTTGATGAGAACACATGCAGCTGGAACATTTAGTATGAATTGTGCATATCACGGAATACCTTGTATTGGTTACAAAGGATTGGATACACAAGATATATTACATCCATTGACTTCAGTAGAGATTGGTGATTTGGATGAGGCAAAAAGAATTGGAAAGAAATTAAAAAAATCTAAGAAGTTTTATGATTTGTGTAGTGAAACTTCAAGAAAGAATTTTAAATCATATTATACAGAGGAAGCTTGGTTAGAAAATTGGAAGGAAATAAATAAATGAATGTATTAGTTACAGGTGGTGCTGGTTTTGTCGGCACTAACATAATAAAAAGGTTGTTGAAAGATGGACATCAGGTGGTATCACTTGACAATTACTCAAGTGGATTAAAAGAAAATGAACAAGAGGGATGTCAGTATTTTGAAGTTGATTTATGTCGGGTAAGAGACTATTCGTTCATTGGGATTAAACCAGATGTTATATTTCATATAGCTGCATTAGCAAGAATACAACCATCATTACAAGAACCACAGCATCATATAAATAACAATTTTGTATCAACATTAAATGTATTGGATTGGGCAAGAACACAAGGTAATATTCCAGTAATATATGCAGGTTCATCATCTAAACATCATGGGTTATATGGTAGTCCTTACGCTTGGTCAAAGTTTAGTGGTGAAGAGTTATGTAAACTATATAGTAGTGTGTATGATTTACCAACTTCAATATGTAGATTTTATAATGTGTATGGGCCACATCAATTAGTAGATGGGCCATATTGTACAGTTGTTGGTATATTTCAAGAACAATATAGTAATGGTGAATCATTGACGATTACGGGTAATGGTGAACAAAGAAGAGATTTTACTCATGTTGATGATATTGTGGATTGTCTTGTTCGTTTAAAAGATTATAAAGATTTAAGAGGAGAGGAATTTGAATTAGGAAGAGGTACAAATCACTCTATAGTGGAACTTGCAAGTTATTTTGGTAAAGATTATCCAACTGAATTTGTACCACCAAGAAAAGGTGAATATGATAAAACACTATGTGAGGATACAAAGGCACATGAAATGTTAGGATGGAGTCCAACTATTAATTTAGATGATTATATCAAGGAATGGTTAAATGAAACCAATTAGTTTTATTATTCCAAGTAGGAATAATTTAAAATACTTAAAACAGGCATATGAGAGTATTCGTAAAAACTCTCTAATAGAACATGAGATATGTATTGCAGATGATTTCTCTGATGATGGAACTATGGAGTGGGTATTGGTTCAAATGAAACGAGATAAGAATATTCAGTTTCATAGAAATCACGGCCCTAAACGATTGGGACATACAATATTATATGATACATTGATTAATGATTATGCAACACACGATAGAGTTATGATATTTCACGCAGATATGTATTTGTGTCCTGATGCTGATAAAGAAATTGATAAGTATTTAAAACCAGGCAGAGTTGTATCACTTACAAGAATAGAACCACCACTACATCCTGATGGGCCTGAAAAGATATTACAAGATTTTGGAATAGAACCTGAAGAGTTTCAAGAAGATGAACTACTTGAGTATCTAAACACTACAGATACAGGTGCAAAACCAACATTTGGTATATTTGCTCCGTGGGCAATAATGAAAGAGGATTTTCAAAGGATAGGTGGACATGATCCGTTATACGCTCCACAATCCAAAGAGGACTCTGACATATTCAATCGATTCGTATTGAATGGTTATGAGTTGATTCAGACTTGGAAGGGTTTTGTATATCATATGACTTGTAGAGGTTCAAGATTCAAAGATGGAGCCATGAGAAACCCAGCAGGTCAAGTGTTTATGAAAGGAAGAGAATCAAGTGAGTGGTTAGAACAGAATCTTCGTAGTACGAGAAACTTTATTCGTAAGTGGGGGCATATGGTGAAACATGATGATATGATGTTTCCAATCATACCACCTAAATATGATGTAGGATTTGTGGTTAAAAATTGTGACAACGTTATGTTGAGAGAATTAGAGCCTTGGTGTTCTACATTGTATGTTGATTGTGGTTATGACGAGTATATAAGAGAAGAACAAAAAAATACTAAGTTTGATTTATCTGATAGGATTAAACCATACGACAATGAAAAAAATAATAATATTATCGTTGAGTTTGATGCATCAAGGTTAGATGCTAATAATTTTCAAATAATTGTAAATTTGTCCGATATATTAGAAGATAGTGGAGAGTCTGGTGATTCGATACTTGATATATTTAAAGTCCATATCAGTTCATTAAAAACTTATGAAAAGGGATTGATAAAAGTATGACTTATTTCATAATAGGAAAAAATGAAGATAAGGCAAATTTAATGTTTGACTCAAATCAATTGGGTGAGGAGAGTTTAGGTACATTTTATCCAGCACAAGGATTTATCGCACTACACAATATGATTCACAATAAACCAGAATCATTAGAAAACTTCATCATAATGGATGATGTGGGTAAAAACTACTCTATTACAGAGTTTTTAGATGTAGTGGAAAAATTAAAAATAAAAAAGGCTTGACATTGATAAAAATTATTCGTAATTTAGGAGTACAAAATGGGTAAAAACATTCGTAATTGGGAAGAATGGGATGATATTGAAGATGAAACCTCACTCGAACAAACACGAAATAAACGAAAAAGTAAATTACATAAAGAAAGTAAGGTTAATATTGTCAACAAAAAAGATGAAAACAATCAAATCAATAAAAAACATCCTAATAGGAATTAGTGTATTATTTCTAATAGGTTGTGAAGATACCTATGTAGAGTATGAACAAGAGGCAACTCTTACGTTTGATATGAGACTACCCGAAGATGACAATGGGTATTATCACTTAAAATTAAATCCGAATAAATGGCAAACTCTACATCGAATATCAGGCACAATTAGACAAAAGGAATTTGGATTAGAAAATTTTTGGATTGATTGGGAGAGTAATCTATATTGGTATATTGGAGATACTCTTGGATATATTGTGAAGAGAGGATTAGACACAAATTTAAATTATGTATCGTATGATACGGTATATGTAACTGGTTTTAATGGAGAAGAAGTTCCAACAACCAACCAGACAAGTTACAGTAATAGTAGAGGTGAGTTAAATAACATGATAGCACCTGTACAAACTATGGTGGGAGACACTATGAAATTAACTGCTAATTGGTCTAATGGTAATTTGGATTTTTACATTGTATTAGATTAAAAACAATAAGGAGAAAGCTTATGGGAATGTGGCAACTTTTTTGTAATGAAGAAGTAGTAGATACTGTGGATTTGAAGACAAATGTGTATGAGGAAGCTCATACTTATTTTAGGTTACGAAAGAATTTAACCCACGAGAGTTTTAATAAATTATTCATAGTGAAAGAGTATGTTAGACCTCAAAAATCCGTAGGCAATATAGAATGGTGGAGAGAGGAACCAACATCATTAGATGATTTTTAGAAAGGAATCAATATGGAATTATTATTAACTTGTATATTTAGTTTGTGTGTAATTAGTTTGATAGCAGTAGTAGATAGGAAATTTAAATGAGTGACTCACTAATCATGTTTATTGGATTTGCAATAGGTGTAACTACATCATCTATTGCATATCTAATATATGTTAATAAAAAGTTTAATACGTTTGAGGACGAAATACAAAGACTACGTACGACTCGTCAAATTTTAAAAGAAGAAATTTTCAGATTAGAGAAAAATTACAAGCCTTCTAAACCAACACCAAGAAAGTTTAGAAAAAAACCTAAACCTGTGGGAAAAGCATAACACTTTGTAATATATACTATATTTATATCTGTATATAATAACAAATCGGAGACTTTCGTTGAACGAAGCAGACAGAAAAGAATTTGACATCATTCACACCAAGATAGACAACCTCACAACAGATATCAAATTCATTAAAGAAAATTTATTCAATCCTCACGAGGGATTATGGGCAGAAACTAAACTCAATACACAATTCAGACAATCAACGTCTAAGTGGAGAGGTGTTATAGGCACAGGTTTCGTAGGGTTATTCGTCAAACACGTGTGGGATATGTTCAATACGTAAAATTCTAAAATATGGTTATTAAATAAAAATGTTTGAAGATTATTCGACATATAGTTATCAAGATTCAGATAATATACCTAACAACATAGATGTTATAATAGTTGGAAGTGGATTAATAGGTTCATTTCTTTCTGCAATACTATCAAAACAAGGACTAAGGGTGTTGGTCGTGGATAGTACACCACATCCAAAGTTTTCTGTAGGTGAATCAATGATACCCTATCTCACTGCAGTTTGGAATGGTTTGGTAAAGTATTATAATGTGGATTTATTATCAACTGATAAAATATTCAAGGATTTGGCAAGTCGTGTCGGAGTCAAAGAAAATTTTGGTTATGTTTATCATGAAGAGGGTAAAAAATCAAATCCAAAAGAAATGTTTCAACACGTCAACCCAAGTCGTTCTGAAATGCATCTATATCGACAAGACGTAGATTCTTACGTTGTAAATGCCGCAATCAAATATGGTTCTAAATTTTTATTTAACACAAAAGTAACTGATGTGAAATCAGATGAAGAAGTTCGAGTTACACTAAGTGATGGTTCAGAAATAAGATGTCAATACATAATAGATGCAGTAGGGAGTAACTCACCATTAGCGAAGATATTCGATTTAAGAGATACAATACCCAAAGTAAAAACTAATTCATCTACTTGTTATACTCATATGATAGATGTTGAACCTTTTGATAATGTCATTGAATCTGAGTTCAAGACTAAATTTCATCACGGAACACTGCATCACATAGTTGAGGGTGGTTGGTTATGGGTGATTCCATTTAATAATACACCAGAGTCTACAAATCCGATTGTAAGTGTAGGATTTCAATGTAGTAAAGTTCCATTTCGTAGAAACTATCCAAATAAGGTTATTGATTTAATCAAATCATTACCTGATGTTAGGGAACAATTTAAGAATGCAAAAGTAGTTAGGCCTTGGGTGACTGAGCCAAGAATACAATTCTCATCAAAATCTTGTACTGGCAATAGGTGGAGTATTCTTCCACATTCGTATGGATTCATAGACCCGTTATATTCTCGTGGTTTGTGTACTGCATTTGATGGAATAAAGGCATTAATACCAAAAGTGTTACAGGCCTTCAATAACAATGATTTTTCAGTAGAACAATTCAAACCATTAGAAGATTTATATCGTAAGTTATTGAAACACAATGATGATTTAGTATATGGTTCATATCTTTCATTTAATCATTATGAGTTATGGAGAAATTGGTATTCTATGTGGAATTTGTCAACTCGACTCGGTGAAGGCCCTACAATGAACTCATTACAGATAGGTGATTTTGATAATTTTTTCAAAAATGACTTTAAGGGTTTGATGGGACGACATGACGATAGAATACAAGATGCAATATCAGTTATGTATGAGGTTAAGAATGGAAGTTTTCCATTAGAACAAGGAAGTGAAAGATTAGAGAATATAGTAAAAGAATGTTGGGAGATGTCTTAAAAAAGTGAAAAAAAGGCTTGACTTGTATTAGCTTTTATTCGTATACTTAGATATGAAAAATAAAGGAAATATATGAGTTATATATTAGTTTCAGATGAATGTGACACTATAGAGGTGGTTGGGGAAGACCGATACGGTGATGTGTATGAAACCTATGAACAAGCTATAGAGGATATGGATGAAGACGGTGAATTAATTGAAACAAAGTTATTTAGGAAATATGGGTAATGAAGTATAGAAATACAGAAAAAATAGAATTAGATGAATATACAAGTGGTGGATTTTTAACATTAGATTGGTTAGATGAAGATAAGATGGATGATAAGATTTATAAAAACTTAAAAAAAGTGAAAAAAAGTGAAAAAAAGGCTTGACTTGTATTGGTTTTTAGTTGTATATTAGGATATAAGATTTGATGATTTAATCGTGGTTTTGTCTTTTCAACGATAATTAGAAAAGATAGTGGGTTTTCGGTGACTACTTATTTGGAACCGAGGCCAAGTTATTTGAAAATTTGAGTGGTGAGAAAGCAGAAGTAATAATGGGTAACTCCCTGTGATGGAAAGTGACGACTTTCGAACAGATTAACCGAAAGGGCACTAATAGTGTTTCGAGTTCGACATCATATAACCCGTCAATTCCTAATTAAAGGATGAAGAGATTTAGCGGTCTCGTAAATGTTTATCGTTGACCTGTGGAGTAAGCCACTCAAAAGATTTAGAGTAGTGGATAAACACCACGAACCTTAGAGAGATAATATCAAACGCGGGGGAGTGAGGACTTCCCCACTACTCAAAGATTTAAAGGTTGATGGCGGAGATGAAGTCTGGATAATACGGAAATAAGCCGTAGGGACAATAGGTCTGAAATATAGCCCAAGTAGTAGTCTCCCTTGATACCAAAGTTTTAAATGTGGTGAGGTTTTTTTATTCATTATTTTTCTCTTCATTGTTTTCCTCACCACAAAAGTTTTATTATAGGAAATGTTATGAAAAGTAAAATAGATTCTGTTATCATTGATATGATATTAGACCATTATAATTTAAAGTCGGCTCAAGGTAAGCCACAAATTCTAACATCAAATGAATTTGACGAGATAGTAAAAAAGGCAAGTGAAATTTATTTCAAAGATGTAATGTTAAAAACACCGAAAGGAACAGAGGGTTCAGCATGAGATTACCTAAAATATTACAATGTACAGTAGACATTTTTCATAAAATGTTTCCTGAAGATAAGGTTGTTCGTTGTAAGAAATTCAATCGTAGAAGTTGTTGGGAGATGTTAGATATCAAGAGATGGTTTTCGTCTATCTTGAAGGGTGCTAATATAAATCCATTGATTTATATTGATATTGATAGTTGTATGGTGTATTGTGATGAAAAAGGAAAAGAAGAGGATTATCAGTATTTTAAACATTACAAAGATGATGGATATGATTTCATAACTCTTGAGGGTGGTAATAGACACGATAGTACCCATTTATTTTGGAATGACAAGAAAAAGAATAGGGAAAATAAACACATAAATTATTGTGTTATCAAGAGTGTAGATAGAGAAACGATGCACGATTTATATTGTAGAGTTGCTTATGGTAAAGCACCAAATAGACAAGAACAACGAACAGGTATCTATGGTGTTGTTTCAGATTTGGTTAGAAAAACATCAGAAAAACTATCTCACGTATGGGGAAAAGTTAAGGGTATTAATGTAGAAAGAATGCAAGATGATGAGATGGTTGCAACCATTATGTTATATGTCACAAAAGGTGGTACGTTTGGTAAAAGTGAAGGCGGTAATAAAGATGATAACCTTGATACTATGTATAGAAATAATACTTGGTCAAAGGGTAAATTCAACTATATGGTGGGTGAACTTAAAAAGATTTTTGATTCAATAATAGACTATGATAATATAACAAAAAAACTTGAAAAATCATTTTTATACTTCTTAACAATTCTACTTAACACTTTACATACGAAATACAACATAGAGGATTATGATGAATTCGTAAAAGAGTTATATGAGATATGGATTACTAAGTGGAATGACGACACAATAGTTCATCAGAGAAAAAATCAACCATTGTCATTCTCTGGTATGATGAGTGGTATGGCAACTTATTTGGAACAAGTTGAAAAGTTAGAGAGTATTATCAATGAGGATATCATACCTAAATTAGAGGAAGATAAAATTATAACACCACGTAATGAAGAAAAATTTACTTACCTACATAGAAAACAATATATCAATAATCACAAATTTGAGAAAAATGATAAGTGGTATGTTAAGATTAGGTCAAACAATGATGAAGGAACTTTGTTAGCAAATACGCCAGTTTTTAAAGAGGTGTTGTTATCAGAGGCTTACTCAGCAAAGTGTGAACTCGACCATATTGAACCAAAGACATTGGGTGGAAAAACAACGTTAGAAAACGCCGAGTTGACCACGAAAGAATATAATAGAAAGAAAAGTGATAAGTAGTATATATATTAATGACGAGTTAAACAAAGTAAAGACGCCGGCAAATACGCGTGTCACTTCGGTGAAATCAAAGATTCCCCCGAAAAACACGAAGTAAGTTCGGTATTCTTGGAAGGGTTTTTATGTTATTAGATTTATTAAAAATAACAAACAAAGTCATATTAAGTACAATAGAAGATAATATTAAACCTATTGTGAATGTGTGGTTTAAAAAGAATAAAGTTATAGAGGAAACCTCACATAAGAGGCCACAACAAATAGAAGAAGAGAAGATAGAGATGAAAAAGGTTGAGAATATCCATTGGCCATATAGTGAAACTCCATAGAATAGAATTAAACAATAGGGTTATGAAATGAATTTCAGGAAAATTAAATGAAGAATAGAATGATAAGTGAAAAAATAGTTAAGAAAGATGGTAAATCTTACATAGAGGAAAAGTATTGGGCGTTGTTTCCAAGTGATAGGATTATAACGATACGAAGAAGAAAGATTATACCGATGATTTTGGATTTACTGCCCAAGTGGACATCAATAGTGGTGTGGATAGGGTTGTTGATGTATTTATTAAGTACAGGAGTGTTAAAAGGACAAACAATATATCCAACTAATCAAATAGAGATTGTGGGTTATCGTATTGTAATGAGTGATGATATGGGTTGTTGGAGTGAATTGCAAATCATCAATGAGAATCGGTTTATTGATGAGAGTACAAAAAAATTAATAATAGATAAGATAACGAAATATGAATTGTATGGTAGGAGCGGTGGTGAATCACCCTGGTTAGAGGTAAGGGAAAAGAGTGGTAGAATCTCCCATTACCATCTGGTTAAATTACCAAGCGATACATGGAGATAAATTGAAAGTAATAATATGAATAAGTTATTCCACACCAATAAAGAAGATATTATTAAAATGTCTTGGGATGAGATACAAGAGTTAATGAGTAGGATGATTAAAAATAATCTATACGATGAGTTTGTCGAGCATTTGGGTAAGGCTCCCCATGTGATTAAA
>Ga0208919_1000137_pt1 | contig 51629 bp, 59 predicted proteins | sample 4_EtaG_FD_184076 | JGI IMG/M metagenome (GOLD analysis project Ga0208919, IMG submission 184076) | Marine viral communities from the Subarctic Pacific Ocean - 4_ETSP_OMZ_AT15127 metaG (SPAdes) (version 3) | ecosystem: Environmental > Aquatic > Marine > Oceanic | place: Pacific Ocean | collected... | reverse complement strand
GACTTACTCCTTGTCTGCGTACAGATTATCAAACACTTGATTCACGTCGAGCGTGTAGTCCAAATCGGACTTGCTGTAGTGAATGTGCTGAGATGGACGAAAATCTGGTGCGCCCTCTCCCGTTTCAAACCAAGCGGGATGTGTCACCCGCACCCTATTATTTGGTAGAGCCACGATGTTACCCGTATATGGGCCAGCATCCAGTAGCTCCATTACATGACTCTGCTTGTGTTGTGCAGGGTCATCAGCAATCTCATTGTTCGTATAGTCCACCGTAAACATATACTTGGCGGGGTACATCTCCCCATCTATCTTAGCCATCCAAGGACACGGTGTAGCTCTGTCAAGCACGTACACTGCGTGATCCCTCGAACTGCAATCCCAAGGCTGTGCTGCCCATACAGGCATAGGTTCGGGCCACTCCTCTAACGGGGTATCCCCTACCAACGCTGTAATCGGCATCCGTGCCCACATTGCACCTCCATGCACATTGGGTTCGTCTTCTTCGTCGTATGTTTCAGCTCCAGTAAAAATTACCTGAAAACTCAAACACCTAGTTGGCATCGTTGTTACTGCAATCGCCATAGCGTGAATAAACTCGCCATGATACTTCTCGTGGTTATGGGTATATTCTTTCCTTACCCAACATTTGAAATACGGTACATTGCTCTGCAAGTACGCCAACTAACACCTCCATCTTCTCCTTGCCTGCCTTAACCTAGAATTAGGATCTTTAGCGGCTTTAGGAAACTTTTTCATTTGTCCAGCAGAACGCGCACAGAACGACTTTCTACGTGCTGCACGCTTCCCTGTTGGTTTCTTTTCAGTTACTGCGGTTTGTAGCTTACTACCGGGGTTTTGCCGTCTGTATTTGGCAACGCCTTTTGCTGTCATGCCAGCACCAGACTTGGTGGGTCGCTTGTCCCCACTCTTTACAGACATGCCCGCCATACCACCTTTTTTGAACGAGGGGCATGGCGATGCCTTTTTGTAGTAGCTACGCACGTTTAGAAGTCTTTACGCATGTACAAAATAATTGTGTACGTATCTGCGCTAGTGTGTCCTACCGTAGTAAAGTTGATGTCACCTGTCTTACCAGACCCTGCATTGTTGGTTAGGCCGCCAAAGATAGTGTAATCGTGATTACCACTCTGGTTTTCACCTAGCTCAATACAAAACTGGTCGGTACTAGCATCGAACAGTATCTGTACTTTCATACCGATACATTGCCACCAAATGCGTTCTATCTTCACACCCGTGCAAGTTTGTCCATTTTGGCTAGTTTGTAAGCCGCTAACATCAACTTTAGTAACAGCAGACTCACCCGTGCCGTCCGATATATTGGTGAACTTCATCACCGTATGCGTCGGGCCATCAATCAGAGTCTGTGAGGTTACAGCATCAGCCATAACTACCTCCTATTACTGGTCAGCAAATGCGGGAGCGGTTGTGCTCGTTACATTTCCAAAGATCTGATAGTTAGTGGTGTTAAGGCCAACAATAGTTACTTCAAATCCAGCAGGAACATTCAACTGTATGCTGCTGTTGGAGTTTCCATCAGAGAATACTGAGCTAACTTCGTTGCCGTCTGTATCTAGGAAAGTAACACCACCAATATAAAAATTAGTGTTGCCGGGAGTAACAATAAGCGCGTCCGTAGCATCAGCAGCGCCGCCAGCGTATACAAACTTGAAAACAGATCCAGCAACAGGAGCCGGAAGCGTATAAGTATTATCTTGGCCACCATCTGGAACAAGGAGAATCCTGCCGCTGTGAGTTGCGTTAGTTAGGGTTACGTTGCCGTCTGAAAGACTAACTGGCCCGTCACCAAGCGTTACGATTTCTGTGATTGTGCCCGACGTAGCATCTTTGCTGATCGTCTTGAGCGTACTTTCTGAACGGATAGCGCCAGAGAAAGTTGTAGTACCCATGTGTATCTCCTGTCTTGGGTTATGTCAGACACGGTATGCGCCTGTCAGGGATAATCTACTTATACAGTAGAAAAAGAAAAGGGGCAACAATGTGCCCCTTCTCATGCAGCGTTTTACGCTCCGGGTGAACCGAAAATCCCAAGTGGGTCGGACACGCCAAAAGAGTATCGCTCGCGGGCTTTATAGCGCGAGTTGCCCGTATCAAAGTCTGCATCCATAGATGTAGCCATCGGAGTACGAACAAAGTGCTTCAAGCCATTCGGTACGTCAGTGGTCAAGAAGAAAGCATCTGTGTCAGTCAGATAGTGATTGACTGTATAGCCTTCTGGGATTGACCCATTGCTGCGGATCGCGTTCAGATCGTTGTCAGCGGTTCCGACTCGACCTTCAGTCTCCAGCAAACGAGTTGCCACAAACATCAGATTGGGTGGGATGACCAGCTTACGAGGACGTGCTGCGATCAACAGACCACGCTCATCAGTCCAACCAGCGATCTGGATAACGGCGGCTTCCAAAGAAGTCTCGTTAAGATCAGCCGCGACAGCGGGACGGTTTGAGTTGGTACCACCAGAAACAAGCGGGTGTGCGGTTGAACACAGAGTCTGTCCGTCACCGTAAGTGGTGCCAGAAGCAAACGCATTGTTCAGAATTGCAGCACCTTTAACCTGCTTGGTGTACGCCATAGCGCGTGCCAGAGCTTTTGTGTACCGCGCTGAGAGCGAATCGTAGAGGTTATCTTCGATGGCTTCCTCGGTAACACTAAAGCCCATAGCTATCGTCTCGTGCGTATAGCGAGCAGTAAATGCTTCCTGTGCGTTGTCATACTCAATAGCAGAACCTTCGTCCTTGACGGGTGCTGCGGAGAAACCTGACAACTTGGTTTCTTCTTCAAATGAGCGGTCAGAAGTCTCTGATTCAAAGATTTCTTTGTGCTCTTCACCGTACTTAGCATACTCCATTCCAAACAAAGCGTTCAGTCCGGGTAGGAGTTCTTTAAGTAATTGCGCTCTTGAAATAGCCATTTTACTCTACTCCTTATACGCCAGTGGTGTTGTCGAATGCATGACCTGCATTCCACTTCACATAGGCTTCAGTGAACCCGCCAGAGCTGTTCTTAGTTTCTTGAACTAAGTCAACAATGCGGAATGGAAGCGTTGCTGTAGTGGCGGACGTATCAGAGATGGCGCTACGAGAGTTACCCGAAATGCTGTCTCCAGTGTTGTCTACACCAGCTACGTTTGCGCCAATGTCAGTTATCGCCAAGTCACCAATCGTCGTGCCAGAAGACACAACAGCAGCCTTAAACAATACATCAGTTGCATCGCACACATATGCTTCGATGTCAGAAGCGGCGGTGCTAGCAATGTAGTTTTGCCTAAAGGTCTTTTGGTTAGTGTTGGGATCGGTGTATGAAACACCCATGAAGACTCCAATTGGAGTCATAGCAGCATCGAACGTATCACGCTCAACAGTGCCGCCGGTCACTAGCTTAACAGCATCCCCGTAGAAGATTGCGGTTCCGTAGCCACTAGCAATGCTGTAGTGACGTACAGTTCCAACATAAGGAACACCACTTAACAGTTTGACCGGAACAAGCCCATATGGGCCACTTACAGTAGGATAAGCCATTTTTAGCTCCTATTAAGTTCCGTTGCCAAAAGTCACCTTTGTCTTTCTTTCGTTAAACAAAGGCATACGTGCGTCATTTTCACGCATCAGGTTGTTATCCACAGACTGTATTTGGTTTCTGGCTTGCTGTTCATAGTATGCGGTTCTCTCATCTACGATCTCTTGAGGTACTTTGCACAACAAGAGTCCGCCTTGGACTATGTTATCAGCAAACCTTTCCTGCTCCACGTTCAACACTGTGAACTTTGGGTAGTCTTCGGCCCTTACGGGTTCCCAACCTTCGCGTAATTTTGAGGATACATTAGTAGCATCTACCTGACCTAGCATAGACACGCGAACCCAACGAAATGCGTAGCCATCTTCTGGCTCAGGGGTAGGTAATACCTCTGGGCGCTCCCAAGATCGCTTACGAGTCTTCGTCTCGCGGGTTTCGTTATCGCGCTTGATTCTGTTCTCAGCCATTAATTTTTCCTCGCTTCTAATGCAACCTGTCTGGCGTATTCTTCCAGCGGTACTCCAAGCCGTTTAGCAAGTGCAACCTGTGTCTGCGATAATGTCACCTTTTTAGGTGCTGTGCTCCGCGTAGCGGGGGCAACCACGTTTGGTTGTTGCTTTCGTTCTTCTGGTACTTCTGAAGGGATCTCTCCGAAGTAATCGGAAAATACCTCTCGCATACGGGCGTCAATGCGCTCGTAGTATTCTTCGTCTTGAGGGCTTACACCCTCTCTAATTAATTTGTGATGCACTCCATATGCAAAACTTTGCATTTCGGGGTCTTCGTCAAACCAAGGGTTAGCTGCTCGCCACTCCTCGGCCCTGCTATCACGAGTATATTGCGGTGTAACAGGTTCCTGTGTGCCTTGTACATCAGTTTCTTCGTCCTGTAAAGCCGGTATCTTGAAGTTATCCAGCTTATCAGACTTTATCTTTGCGCTGGTTAACTTGTCCTGCGCTTCAAGAACTGCCTCTGAATCGCCACTATCATACGCCGCTTTGTAAGAACGCTTGGCACTTTCCATCTCAATAGCAGCGTTGCGTTTTGCCTGCTCAAGCAACGCTTCCTGATTTTTGGTTACATTACCTTTTAGCTCTTTGTTTTCATCAACGAGTCTTTGCGCTAGAGCCTCTAGCTCTTGTCGTTCCCGTTGTGCAGATTCTTTTGCTCGCCGCTCATCGTGGTACCCCTTGCTAAAGTGCTTAATCCGGTTACGCACCTTTTCAGAGTAGCCTTCAAGCTCTTCGTCAGTAACGTCAGACGGTGGCTCAGATGGCTTGCGGTTACGATCAGCCTTTGGCGTGTCATCCACAATCGCAATGTCCAGCTCATCTGATTCTGGTTCTGATTTAGCTTCAGGTGCAGCAGAATCATTTGCATACTCATCCGCAGTTTTTCTACCAGAAAGGTCAATTTCAACTTCACCAGAGTCCTCCACTTCTATACCAGTGTTCTTCTCTTCATCAGGGAAACTATACTCAACTTTTTGAAACGGCATCTACTTTCCTTACGCTCGTGATACACCACGGGGATCTGCTACAACAGCTTCGATGGAGTCATCGTTCATCAAACGATACTCTACGTCACCAACCTTAAATCTTGTGCCTGAATTAGCACGAAACATCACATAATCACCTTGTTTGCACCAAGGGCCGGTAGGAAACCGCTCCTTGTCTGCATAGGCTTGTTCGCCCATATCCATCACAAGGCCGATAATCGACATTACATATTCTTGGCTTTTTGTAGTGTCAGTCTTCAGTAAGTCCGTACCATCAAAGGTTTCTTCAATCTGCGGTAGTGCAACCAACACTCTATACCCCACAGGTACAGGTAGTTGTGCGTCCAAATCTTCAACTGTGTCAACAGCTTCACTCATCGTCGTACTCCAAATTGCGCGAGAGGTCATCTACATAGCTCAGACAGGTTTCGAGACCTCGAATCAAACCTGTGGTTTCCTTGTACATAGAGAAGTCTTTGGCTCCCCCACTACTAAGAAATTGTAGTGCAGAGTCCTTATCGGACTCGAGTCGTTCTTTTAGCACGTCTAAGACGGTTACAGCCATTATTGGCCTCGGTTGTTATTGGAATCCTTTACGGTCTTGAGTAGGTCAAGATCTAACTTCGTGTTGTCCTTCCTACGATCTGCGGCAAGTTTAGCGCCTGCTTTCTGTGCGTCAATTTGTAATTCTTGTTGTTTTATTGCTAATTCAGCCTGATCTATCTGAGCATCTTGCATGTTCTCACGCGCTTTTAACTCTAGCTCTGCCTGCCTAAGTTGTGCATCCAATTGGTCTTTAGCTGTTTTGCGTTGCACTTCTTGTTGTTTAATTTGTAGTTCTGCCTGCTGCATCTGTATAACAGGATCTTGTGCTTTCTGCTGCGCCTGTTGTTGCGCCATTTGCTGTTGTTTCTGTTGTGTAAGTTGTTTACCTGCGTCAGCCACCAACTTAGCCAGATTGACTTCAACCTGCTCGGGCAACTGCTCGTTCGGTGGAGGCAATGCTGCGCCTAGTTTTTCTTCCATCTGCTTGCGATACAAGAACCCAAGGTGTTCTGCTATGTGAGCATGTAATGCTGCCATAATTGGCTTGGCCTGTGGGTTCTGCCCTATCATCTGCATCATTACTGGATCTTGCATAAACGCTTGGTGCGTTGCGATATGCGCCTCATGGTCTTGATAAATAAACGCTTTTAGCGGCTTGCCGACCAGTGCGTCCATGTTTTCACTTACTGGATCTGTAGGCTTGGCATCATCGGTTGTCGGAACAAGTTTATCTGCGTTCTTAACCCCCAACACCTCTATCATCTGCCTATGCAGTTGAGGCAAGTTGTATATCTGAGGCGCAGACTGCGACATCTGCAATACCGCTTGATACTGCACAACTCGCTGGGCCATCGTAGAACTATTCGGGTCACTGACAGGTATGACATCAACTGCCATATAGTCTGCAACGCGAGCACTCACTTCACCACGTATCGGCTCATACGCATATTCTTCAGGAGCGTACTCTGCCATGATTGCTTTTAAGAGCTTAAACTCCTGCTTCATGGCATAATGTACACGGGCCTGCACTGCTGCCATTGGCTTGAGAGTTCTCTCTAACAAGGCCAGTGTAGTGCCCACCGGGGCATTCGCAGACATATCAGAGATGTTCATGTCACTGATAGCGCCTAGTCTACGGCCTTCATTTGTAATTCTTTCTAGTAACGCGAGTAGCGTTTGACTCGGTTCCTTATAAGGAAGCGGCAAGATATTGTCGCGTATGCTACCAGACGGTACATCCACATCCTTAAACTCTCCCGGCTCTATGGGAGTATCATCGCCTTTGATCCGCAACCCACGGGACTTCAGACCCCCCGGTAAATTAGCTAGCGTACCAGCGTCCACCAGTTGCCGTATAATAGACGTACCCGCTTTAGCGTACCCCCCTATGATGTGGATAAGGCCCAGCCCATAAAACCCAAATCCCGGCACATACACATAGTGTACGAAGTGCTGGCGCTTCAACATCAACGAGTCGTCGGGGTTCCAGTTTCGGCGTATAGAGAGAATCTGGTTTGTGCCGCGCTCTAGTGTCACCACGTACGGCTTGGCTATCTCGTCATCGTCCTCGTCAACGCCATCAATAACCAAATCGGCGTGCACTTCGTATAACGAGTAGCGGTCATCGTCTGTCAGCGAGTAGCCACCTTCCTCTGCCTTACGTTCTTCTATATCTGTGTGGTATGCCTGCGGTTCGCCCAGTTCTACTTCTCTATAGAACCCACCGGCCTGTAGCTTCTTTAGCTCGTTCTTAGTCTTACGCATGATGTGCGTAACACGTTCTGCCGTTTCAATATGCGAGGCACCATAGGGTACAACCACATCTTCAGCAGGTATGTACATGGCGACCTGTCGGCCTATGTTCGGATCAAAATATACCTTCTTGAACGCACTACCAGCCAAGCCAAGGCTGTACAGCAGGCGCTCATGCTCTGACCTGTACTCCACCATGCGCTCGGTAAGTTCGTAGTTCATGTCCGCTTTTACGCGGTCTGCGGCTTCTTCCTTGTCCTTGTTTTCTTCGCCAAGGATTTTGACCTTTACCGGCCCAGCGGCGGGGAACGTCTCTGACATGGTTTCTGCTTGGAAGCGTATGGCTGCTTCAGCGAGCACTGTAGAGTACACGCCACACGCACCGTCCCACGGTTCAGTACGCTCTTCATACTTAAAACCCAGTACGTCCAGACCTTTAACAAAACTATCGGCCCAATCTTTGCGGCTGTCATAGTCGGCAGATACAAGCCCTACTAACTCATCAGCAAGTTCAGCCAGCACACTATCGTCTAATGCTTCGGCTAGGTTTGCGTCGAAGGGAAGCATGTCTGTAGGTTCTGCATCAGGGATGATAGTGATTTCTACACTACCGTCACTCATGGTCACCATTTCTGGATCAACAATCTCTATCTCCAGATCAGGCGCTTCTTCGTCTACACCTGCGTCAATGCCTTCGGGTGCTGCATACAAACCTTTTTCTATAGCCATAACTTATCTCTAGTAGAAGCCGCTCCTCCGCGACTTAAAGTATCTTGGTTCTTCCGGCTCGTCTGTCGGTAGTCGTATAAACCCGCCCTGTCTGAAACGCATGAGTGCCATGACCGTTGAGTCAACCAAGTCATCATGGCTCATAAACGGAAACCCAGCAATCTCCTCAACTACCTCTTCCGCCCAGCGTGTGGGAGGTACCCATACCAAACCAGACGCGACAATATCAGATACTGAGTTAAGACGTGCAAGTTTATCACCTGATCCTCTGTGAGGCGTATACTCTGAAACTGGTAACCCCATACGCCTCATCTCTTGGTACAGCGCGGTGCCCGATGACTTCTTCTCTACGATGAACGCATCAGGATCCCACTCACCATACTCTTCCATTGCCATGTCTTTTAGCTCTGGAAACTCCATACGCTTCTTTATACTGTTTAACAGGATGATGTTGTAGTTGTCTGTCTCTTCATACAGAAACACACCCCATGTAGTCAGCGCCGTATAGTCCGCACGGTTGTGTTTTTCTGCCGCTGCGTCCAACGACATAATAATGTACTCACAGTTAGGCGGGTTCTCCTGATCCCATATCTGCCACCACTCACGTTTGACCAGCGCGGCCTCTTCTGCCGTGGGTGTCTGCTGATACTGCGCGTTCCACTGGAATGTCGGCATGGATGCCTTAGTCCGCAGCAGTGCCTCTAGGTCAAAGAACTCAGGCCATAGGGGTTTCTCTACGATCTCCTCTGTTTCCTCGTCCTCAATCTCCAATATGGCGGGAAACTCAACTACTTCGTACTCATCTGCCCTGTCATTCTGCGTCATGTCACGTACAACACGCCCAGTCAGGTCATCCATGTGCCATCGGGTCTGAATTATGGCTACACGGCCCCCCGGCATCAGACGAGTACGCGCTCCAAACGTGAACCACTCGTACGCTTTCTCAAAAACAGTAAAATTACCGTTAATTACGTCTTGTTCCGAGTGCGGGTCGTCTACCAAGAGTAAATCAGCACCACGACCAGCAAGAGCAGAGCCAATACCACACGCATAATACTCACCACCGACGTTTGTATTCCATCTACCGGCTGATTTTGAGTCACTGGCAAGCTGTACGGTAGGAAAAATCGCCTGATATGCGTCTGTAGAGATGAGATTCCGCACTTTTCGGCCAAAATCTACCGCTAAATCAGTGGTATGCGACACCATCATCACTTTTTTGTTCGGATTTCGCCCCAAAAACCACGCTGGGAAGAAAATAGAGACAAGTTGAGACTTACCGTGGCGGGGTGGGATGTTCACGCAGATGCGATCCTTCCTACCTTTCTCAATATCCATGAGCAAATCAGCCAAAATGCGGTGATGCTTACCCACAATGTAGTCTGGCTGCATCTTTTTGCAAAATTCTATGAGGTCGTCGTACGCAGCCTTGTTGGATTTACGAACTTCCAGCTCATCGACAATGCGATTGATCTCTACAACCTCGTCATCAGAGAACGCATCAAGGTTATTGAGCATCTGCTCAACTTCGTCTTCGCTAAAAGAAGGTATGACAGGGCTAACACTAGGCATCGGTAAGACCAAGCTCATCATCTACGTCAAAAGAGCTTTCTACGTACTCACCTTCTACCACTTCTTCGTCGGGAGTTATTAGCTTCTCCAGTTTCCCACGTAACTTATTACGCAGGTCGTCCGTGGACTGATGCGTAACCGTCACCTCTGACTTTTCTGCGAACAAACCCACGTCTGAGATCTTGCCCAGTAGCTCCAACGCACGCATACGTATGCGCGGGTCGTCGTTCTCGGACTCCAACAAAAGTTTATTTGTTACGAGGTATCTGATCTGTACTGCACTTTCTACAACTGAGTGCCCGAACTCTTGCAGTATGTTGTTCGTTAAGACAAGGGAGGCAGGGGTAAGTGTCGCCGCTTTCTTCGCAGTAACTTTACGAGAAGTTTTATCAGGGTCATCAGCGTACGCAATAGCAAGTCTTGCAGCCGTATCTTCATCTTCTGCCGTGGGTTCTAAGTCCAGTCCGTGTTTGGAAAGCTCAAGCGCAGTGTTACACGCCGCTTCCGCTCGCTCTTTCAGATCCATATTCGGCAAATCGTCAGTAAACGGCACGCCGATTTCGGGTTCGATAGACAAAGGCATAGGCATGAATTGTGTCGCTGGCTATAAGCCGTTGGCGGAAATATACACAAAAAATTTTTTCAGGGGGACTTTTATTTTTAGGGTGGGGGGGTTCCTGTGTAGAGGGGGGTGGGGTGCCGAAACCCAAAAAATTGCTGAAAGTTCGTGGGAATTAGTAATACAGAGAACTGCTAGGAGTCACAAGCTGTGCGCGGGGGGTCGGGGGGGTGTGGTGTTTTGTTAGTGTCTAACATGTTAGACATTGGTATTAAATGCCATTTTTTGCATTTATCTGGTGACTTGCTATTATATATGGGTCGCCAGCGATGGCGGCATTAACTAAACCAAATGGAGTGCACTATGCACAATTTCAAACTAAAGTCCGCTCTCGCGGCAATTCGTTCTTTCTCAAAATCTGAGAATGACCAAATCACTGCGATAGATCAGGCTATCGAATCCGGCTTGCAATCCGAGTGGCTCGCACCTAGTGAAGTTTCGTTTGCTAGGAACAAAGAAGCGGATCCGACGATTCCCGTTAAATGGAAAGACTGGCAGCAGGCCATGCTCCACACAATGGGTGAAGAAGCCTACAGGCTAGTTAACTCCGACGTGAAGGCATTATCGGATACTGACAAAGCCAAGCGGACGCGGTACAAGCGTGACCAGCAGCAGTACATGACACGGTTTATTTCCAAGCTAGCAGCCGAGGAAAAACGCCGAGCAGCACTGGCAGCGGGTGAGAACGCACCAAAGCGGCAGGCACGCCCAGTGCTAGAACGCCTGAATGAGCACGCGGACAAGGCGAAAGGCATTCTGGATAAGGACGCCCAAGCGGAGGCACCGCAGATCACCGGCGAGGATCGGAAAGCATGGGCAGCGTGGATCGCCGCCAAGCCTAACCACTAACCAATCAGCCTCGGTCAGCATTTGCTGATCGGGGCTTTTTTACGTCCCGACCTTGCGAGGCCAGTTCCTAACGTAGCGTTGCGTGGCGAATCGTAGCGTGGCGAACGTACCATAAGAAGTGATGAGATCAGTTCCCAGCGTAGCGTTGCGTATCGCGTACTAGCATAGTGTCTAACATGTTAGACATTGGCAAAAGTTGAATGTGCCTTTTTGCACAATGGTAATGTTCCATAATGTTCCCCGTTTGTGCCCCTAATGTTCCCTTTTTTTTAGGCAAAAAGGAACAAATGACAGCTATCGTACGATTGTATCTGGTGGTATCTGGCGTTAACCGCATATGCGTTCAAGGGGGTTTCTTTGTAATGTTCCTTTTTTAAGAAAATATATATATACGGTAGGATTTTGAAGGGGTACAAAACTCTTTTGTTCCCTTTCCTCCCTCCCTCTCTGGCAGGTATTCAAATCCTCAAATTCTGGAACATTGGAACATTCGAGGTTTTTCAATGACTTACCCACCACCACTACGGAACATTCTGGAACATTACACCCGTAGCTATCTCACACCACCTCTAAATACCAAAAAACACCAAACTTAAACACTTGACATCAGGTACCAGATATGAGATAATGCGTTAATGGATGGGACGTTACATATTGCTTTAGCGGGTTTCGTCGCGCCCATAGAAAATAAAATGTCTAACACGTTAGACACAAACAAAGGAGACCGTATGCCAAGACGATACAAGCCGGTTCGCAAGCCGCGCCGTGCTCGTGTGTTCAAGCCGATGACGTTGCAGACCATTGAGACTCAACAGCATCCAACTTCTGGTTCGTGTGTGAAATACCCGTCGCACGTTGGCGCAGTAATCAACCACGCGCTAACGGGTTATGACGCAAACGACAGAGACAACCGGGACGGACAGAAGAACAATCTGTTTACTGTGTCTGTCCCGTACAACAAAGGTGCGTATCAGGTTATCCCTGCTGACGACATCAAACACATTGGAAGATGAGGAGATACATATGTATTACATAAGCAGGAAAGAAGACGGGCTTGGCCCAGAGTATCGAACCAAACGTCTGCGGGACTTCAAAGCAAAGGAGGGAGTCGAGTATTACGTTCGCAGGAAAAAGGTTAATCCAGACTTTTGTGATTTTGTGCCTGTCTACGTCGGCAAAAACGGCAAGCTCGTTAAGACCAATATGGCCTCGACGGGGTGGTTTTAGATGATTATGTCTAACGTGTTAGACCCTTGTGTGCTTTGCGGTATGCCGATTAAGCCACAAGCAAACGGATGGGCAGGTGGGCATAACGCCCAGCCTATAAAAGAAGGTCAGTGCTGTGACGAGTGTCACCCGCTGGTCATAACGAAACGGATGCTCGACAGCGTCGGGTTCAATAAGGAAGGAGAAGTGAATGTACGTTAAGAACAGTAAGCTAATGAGTGCTGATAATTTGCGTGAAGAAATAGCTGCGAATGTGGAGCGGTATAGCTGGCAACGCATAGTAACTAGCTATGTGGAAGCAACAGATACCAAGTCGGCAAAGATCAAAGCCATCAATACGATGGGTGAGAAAGGCGAAGAGGTGTTAGTCGAGGTCGGTGAGGACATGGATCTGCAAGACCACCACGACTTAGCTGCTTTGATGATGGCTGAGAAACTGAATTGGATACCGAAGTGTTTTTTACTACGGGCCATAACGAACTGGGGTGACCCAAAGAAAGACGAATCGCTATTGAGCGGTTTCATTTACTTACTAATAGAAAGAGAGAGGTTGCAAAGCAATGGAACAGATAACTCATAACCAAAAGGAGCTACACATGTCAGATAGTCTAACATGTTCGACATTACCAGAACTGCCATCGCAGGCTGAGATCAACGTACCGTCCTTGGCAAGTGCTGCCAAGCTGGTCGAACTGAACGTCTCAGCATGGGACGGTGTGATAACCGACGATGACGTTTCGCAGAAGGTCGCAACCGACAACAATGCCGATTCTAATGCTGGTACGTACCGCAAGAAGTTATTTGCCGGTAACAAGTTACTCAAAGAGATACACAGGCTCAAAGGCGCTGCCCGTAACCATGTGTACTACCCGAGCACGATGCCATTCAAAGACCGTGGGCCACGCATGATCTCGAACGCTGCGTACCCTGACTTCTACACAGAGATCACGTCGGTCAAGCAACAGTTCGATGTCAAGGTCGAAGAGTTCTTACGAGACTATGACCTGTATGTAGATCAGCAGCGTGGTGTGTTGGGTGATCTGTTCAGACCGCACGAGTACCCGAGCAGAGATGCCATCAGAGGCAAGTTCAGCATGCAGATATTCCAGACTCCGTTTACACACGGTGAGCACTTCGCCGATGACATATACGACACGGCACTCGAAGAGACGCGCAAGCAGTACGACAACCACATACGTGAGAACTACGTAAACGGTATGAACAAGATACTGGGCGAGTTGCGTGGGTACTTGGATAACATGGTCGAGAAGCTGACCGACGAAGCAGATGACTACGGGGAGGTCAACCCGATAGATCGTGCAGATGGCGGTAAGAACAAGATATTCCGTGACACGCTCGTGCCGAATGTACTCAAGGCCGTGAAACTTGTTAAGGCGTGCAACCTTGTTGGTGATACGCGGATCACAGCACTTTGTGACCGGCTGGAGAATGATCTGGCGCGAGTCACACCCGAAGCACTCAGGGACGATCAGTTCTTGAGAGCGCAAACCAAATCCATGACACAGAACGTCATTGATAACCTTCCATCACTGGAAATTTGATAACAAAACTAAGGAGACCATTATGAGTTTAGCTCAAGATATGTACGCTGTTTCACTAGAACAAGGCGTAGACGCAATCGCTGCAACAGGCAGAGAAAGAGACGGTGGCATTGTCTACCTTGCCCAAGGCCATATGGGTACGGGCAAGACCACAATGCTCAAGATGCTGGCTAAGTTGTTCCCGAAACATAAGGCGATCTTGTTCGACTGCACCACCAAGGACTTGGGTGATCTGATGATCCCCAACATCAAGCTCAACAACGAAGTGTCATACGTTAACTTCGCAACGAATGAAGAGCTTGGCTTACATCTCGATCAGCCAGTAATTCTGTGTCTTGACGAGTACGGCAAGTCAAATCCATCAGTCAAGCTGGCACTGCTTGGTGCCATGCAAGAGCGGGTGTTTGCAGGTAGGTCGCTACATCCTGACTCAATCATCTTTGCGACGACTAATCTGGGTGCCGAGAAGGTCGGTGACTTGTTACCACCACATGCCTGCAATCGGATTGTGCAGATGCGGATACGTAAGCCAGATCATATGGAGTGGGTTGCATGGGGTGTCGAGAACGGCATTGACCACACTGTACTTGGCTGGGCCAAGGAGACCCCGCAGTTATTCCAGTCCTTCGAGGAAGTGCAAGACCCTAACGACAACCAGTACATCTTCCACCCCAAAGCGAAAGAACGTACATCGTTTGTCACACCGCGCTCACTGGAGAAGGCGAGTTACATCGTCAAGAAACGTGAGGAACTGGATAGCTTTGTCATAACAAGTTTATTGACAGGGATCATCGGTGACCGTGGCGCACAAGATCTGGCGGCGTTCGTAAAGCTGGCACACGATCTACCATCACTGGAGTCGATCAAGCAGGATCCAGAAGGTGCGCTAGTGCCAACGACTCCATCAGGCACTTGCATGGTGGTGTATCGAACACTGGGTTCCATTGAAAGGTCTTGGACTCCGGCATGGTTCACATACATGAAGCGTCTTGACACAGAAGCACAAGGCTACTTCATCAATGGGGTTCGAGATAAGAACTACGACGAAAAGCGCCGAGAGATTGTTGTGCAGGATGCCGGTTACGGTGAATGGTGCAGCAAGAACTCTTGGATGTTCACAGCCGACAAGGTGTAAGGAGATAACGTGTTACTAGCAACAAAGATAACGGAGGAGCAACGGCTCCAGAAGTGTGTCGTAGATATTATGCGGCACCCACGCTACATGTGGTCAGCCGGTGTGCTGATGCTGGGCAAGCTGGAGGTTGTCGAAGACATACCCACGGCTCGTACCAACGGCGTCGATGTGCAGTTTGGACGTGCGTTCATACAGTCATTGACCGATGCACAGCTACGGTTTGTGCTGCTGCATGAGCTGTATCACAAGATATACAAACACCTCACCACATGGCGGTGGATGTATGACAAGGAAGCGCAATTGGCTAATGCCTCTTGTGACTTCAACATCAACGGCAAGCTGGTGGACGAAAACAAAAAGCCAGACCATCGGGTCAACGGCAGGATGGAGCAGTTCGCTACCATGCCCACCAACGACAAAGGTGAACGGATAGGTTTGTTTGACGAGAAGTACAGAGTCAAAGATGGCTGGATGGATTCTGCTGCTATCTTCAAACAGTTGTACGAAGAACGTCGTGGAGGTGGGGGTGCTGGCGGTAACGGTACAGCCTCCGATGAAAATGTTGTGGTAGGCCAGGGTGGCCCAACAAATGGTCAACCTAGTAACGAGTTACCACAAGGCTTTGACGAACACGACTGGGACGGTGCACAAGAAGTACCCACAGACGAACAGAAAAAGAATGCGCGTGAGATTGACGAAGCATTACGTCAGGGTGCTATGGCAGCAGGCAAGATGGGGTCAGGTGGTAGCAGGTCACTCGAAGAACTACTTGCACCACAGATAGACTGGCAAGAAGTTATGAGAGCGTTCGTCAACGATGTGTGCAGAGGTAATCACTTCTCGACGTGGAAGAGACCCAACCGCAGGTACATCGGCGCTAACATCTTCATGCCCAGTGGCATATCAGAGACCGTTGAAGATCTGGTGTGCAACATCGACACATCCCTGTCGATACAGCAGTGGCACATTACCTTGTTCCTATCGGAGCTAGCTGACTTGTGCGAAACAGTCAGGCCGAATCGGGTTCGGCTGTTGTACTGGGACACCCAAGTTTGTCGTGAAGAGATCTACGAAGGTGAAGAAATAGATAGCATCCGCACGTCAACAAAGCCAGAGGGCGGCGGTGGCACAAGGATAAGCTGTGTAACTAATTACTACAAAGCGCATGACATCAGGCCAACCGCGTCCATCGTCTTTACAGACGGTTACTTGGGTGGTGAGTGGGGTGAGTGGGATACACCGCTACTGTGGTGCTTACTCAATAACAAAGCCGCCAAGCCACCCATCGGCAGCTACGTACACATTGATGAAAACAAACTTTGAAATGTCTAACACGTTAGACCTAACTGAAACTAGGAGAAGATAGATATGTACACGCATGAGAGTGCTTTTTTCACACACAAGACTCACTTAGGAGAAGAGTGGGATGTGACTCAGCCAATCACGGACGAACGGACAAACGTGCGTATGTCCCACTCTTTCGCCAAAGACTTGAAGGACGAGATGCGCTGGGTGAGCTTTCGACAAGATCGCAGGAACGCAGACAAGCTATGGGTTTGTGACGATAGCCCGTTTCCTCTGGGGTTTATTGCCTTCGGTAACTACACCGATGCTGGCAAGGGAACCAAGTATGTTGTGGGTTCTCGCGTCATTGAGAACAACAAGTATGCTTCATACAGTAATCAGCACTGGATGCTGATGAGTAAGAACAAGAGCACGGCGCTGCGAAATGCCAAGCGGTATCTGCGAGGCTGGATTGCAGGCGAGATAGCTGAGGGAAGTATTCAAGACTTCCAAAGAGCAAGGATGAAGGTGGTCGATGAGCTTAAAAGTGAGCTACGTGAACACAAGGGAGAGATGTCCTTGATAGCCAACACGTCAAAAGACAATACCGCTTATGACATGCTCAAGAGACTTGTGCATCACATACCTGAGGAGAGTGATATACACAGACGTATGCAGAAGTGCATGGAGCTTGAACGTGAGATAGGTGACGATCAATCCCAAGATGTTACGGCTACGTTTGTTTGCATCAAGGAACCTGTAGCCGGTTACCCAGCACTGCATACGGTGGTGATACCGCCAGATGTGGTGAATGGAGGATATTGGAGAGCGCACCACCCTAATTATTTTCAATCTGATCTAATCAATACGACTATAGATGGCGGCGCTAAAGCTGACCAGTTCTACCATCTAGCAGAGTTTGTTAACAGGTTGACCGTGCTGGAGGATGGTACGTACGTGCGTGGCGTTGGCATGAAAGTCAGCGAGGATATGTTCTATGTCCACACCACCGTATAGCGATCTAAATATGGTTCAAGATATTGCAACAACGCTGGGTAACCAGAACAAGTTAAGCCATGATGGGCCAGTCTATCATGTAACCGCAGATCCTAAGTACGACTGGTGGAAAGTATTGTGTATTGGTATCGAATGTGTTGACAACGATTATACTGGTACATACTATTCATCGGACGAACTGCCGGAAGAACTGAGAGATAAGATACTCAGGCTTTCGGTTCTGGAACCACAGACACCACAGGTAGCAAGGGTCGGACTTCGGTCTGGCCCTGTGACCTTCTGGGTGTTTGGCGATGTCTAACCTGTTAGACATTTTCATAAGAAGGGGACTGTCATGGCAAAGACGCCAGAAAAGAAAGTTAAGGACAAAGTAACCTCTGTCCTAAAAAGCATCGGTGCGTACTATTTCTATCCCGTATCGGGTGGTTATGGGCGCAGCGGGGTGCCCGATATTGTCGGGTGCTATCAAGGTAAGTTTTTTGGTATTGAGTGCAAAGCAGGGGCGGGGAAACTCACCACGCTTCAAACCAAGAACCTACAAGAAATCCGTGCTTGCGATGGTATCGCTATGGTTGTCAATGAAGACAACATACATGACGTGCTGTGCGAGCTAACGGAAACGACAACAAACCCTAACCAGTTAGAGTTTAATTTTTAATTAGGAGACCATGATGACGAGAAAATATACTCGTAGGAAAATAACCAAAACAGCAAAGCTGAGAAAATATTTTAAGGAGCACCCCACGGCGACTGCGCGTGAAGCTGCCAATGCAACTCATGCCGCCTACGGCACTGCGTGGACGGTGAAAAAAGAAGTTGCGGATCCATTTGAAGCCAGTGCCCGCACATTTAGACGTGTGACGAATGATGCTGGGGCCACTCAAATCGAGCTTTCACACCCTCCTGTGTTATCACAAACACTGGTACAGGACGACAAACACGAATCTGGAACTAGCGACGGAAGCACCGCGTCTTACTACGAACTGCCTGCTGAAGCAAAAGAACTTCAAGACCTCATCTCTCATAAAGATATGAATGCACAGATTGGCGAGATCTTTCGTGCTGCGTATCGGTATGGACAGTCATCGCATAGTGATAAGTTACGTGACGCAAAGAAGATTCGATTCTACATTGATGCTGAAATTAAACGTCTAGGGGGTTGATATGACTGAGGATGCAGAGCTTAAATTGTTCTACGTTACCGTCGAAGAAACTGTTTCGAGGCAGGTGGCGGTAGAAGCGAAGAACGAAGAGGAAGCACGATACCAAGCCATAGATGATCGTGGCACGATTGTTCGTATACCTATTACTACAGGTGTGACTGTTACAGCCGTGTCGGAGAGGGAGCGAGTGTAGTGGATCTAATTACACTCGACTTTGAGACATACTACGACAAAGAGTTTTCTCTTAGTAAATTAACAACAGAGGAATACGTCCGTGACCCGCGTTTTGAGGTCGTGGGCGTAGGAGTAAAGGTAAACAATGGCGCTACCGAATGGGCTTCTGGAACACGCGAGGAACTTCAAGGATACCTTGACGAGTTTAACTGGGCTGACAGCATGGTGCTGGCTCACAACACTATGTTCGATGGCGCTATATTATCTTGGCTGTTTGGTGTTCGCCCTCGGATTTATTGCGATACTCTTTGTATCGCCCGCGCTCTACATGGGGTGGAAGTTAGTGGAAGTCTCAAGGCGTTATCCGAACGCTATCAGATAGGTGCCAAGGGCACAGAAGTATTAGATGCGTTGGGTAAACGTCGTGAAGACTTTACTGAGAAGGAGTTGGATAGCTACGGGGACTACTGCATCAATGATGTGGAGCTTACCTACAAGCTATTCAACATCTTCTTACGCAATGGGTTTCCAAAGAAAGAGTTGCGGGTCATCGACTGCACGTTGCGGATGTTTATAGAACCGATATTAGTTTTGGACTGCAAGCTACTGGAGGACAACCTGTATGACATCAAACGATTCAAGGATAACTTGTTAGCAGAAGCGGGTGTATCTGACAAAAAAGAGCTGATGAGTAGCGATAAGTTTGCTGATCTGCTTAGAAATGCAGGTGTCGAACCCCCCATGAAGGTCAGTCCCACGACAGGCAAAGATACCTATGCGTTCGCTAAAACTGATGAAGGATTCAAGAGCCTTGTAACGCATGAGAACTCCAACGTACAGGCACTTGTTAACGCACGTTTGGGCTTGAAAAGTACCTTGGAGGAAACTCGTACTGAGCGGTTCATAGATATAGCGAAACGTGGCACTTTCCCAGTCCCGACAAAATACTACGCAGCACATACAGGCAGATGGGGTGGTGACGATAAGGTCAACGTCCAAAATCTACCTAGCCGTGGGCCGAATGCTAAGAAGTTAAAGCGTAGCATTACCGCACCTGATGGATATGTTTTAGTGGACTGTGACTCTTCGCAAATCGAAGCAAGAGTATTGGCATGGTTTGCGGAGCAAGATGATCTGACTCAAGCCTTTGCAGATAAAGAGGACGTGTATGTGAAGATGGCTTCGCGCATCTACGGCGTTGGAGAGTATGAGGTAACGAAGGATCAGCGGTTTGTCGGTAAGACCACAATCCTCGGCGCAGGTTACGGTATGGGGGCGGTGAAGTTTCAAGCGCAGTTACAGACATTCGGTACGGATATAGAACTGGATGAAGCACGGCGTATCATCAACATATATCGTGATGCGAACTGGAAGATCTCAAGTCTGTGGCGTGATGCGAACTATGCCTTGCAGTATATGGAGCGCGGCGAGTCATTACCATTTGGGAAGCGTGGCGTCATAGAGGTGGTGAGTAAAAGACACGGTATCAAGTTACCGTCTGGTCTGGTTATGAAATACGAAGACCTACATGGAGCTAAAAATAGCTACGGTGTTGAGTACACATACAAAACAAGGAAAGGCCGAACCAAGATCTACGGTGGCAAGGTTATTGAGAACGTGTGTCAGGCACTAGCGCGTTGTATTATTGCAGAACAAATGTTAAAAATAGCAAAGAAGTATCGTCCAGTGTTAACTGTGCATGATTCTGTGGTAGTATGCGTACCCAAGGAATCTGCGAAGGCGGGTCAAGAGTACATCGAAGCGTGTATGCGCTATGTGCCAGAGTGGGCAGAAGGGTTACCACTAGACTGCGAGAGTGGTATGGCTAAAGCATATGGAGATTGCGAGTAATGGAATTTACACCGTGGGACGAACTGCTCATCAGCCAGCGGGATCGACTTAATGCCGCTGACGCCGTTATAGAAGAGGCGACATATTTACGGGAAGCCATGAACGCTAAAGAGATAACATTTGAGCAAGCTCTTATGGCACTACTTATAGCTGAGTTACGTAACTTACCTTATGCAAGTGGTTCGTGAGAATGAAGTGCGTCATTCTGTTTACCGAGACTCCGTTTATGGAAGGTAGTTACTCTAACCTCATAGAAGCATATGAAGCCAAAGAGAAACTCCTCAAGCGGTTTCCGAAACTTCGTCTCGAAATAGCAGAAGTATCTGACACGTTTAAGATCACGTACGACATGAATTGGAAAAACTATGAGGATATTTTGCAGAAAGCATACGACGAAGAGTATGAAGATTGAATGTAGCGCCTTGGTCGTTCAGTAAGATTAAGGCATTTCAACAGTGTCCTAAGCAGTTCTACCATGAAAAGGTGCTTAACCAGTATCCGTTCAAAGAAAGTGAAGCGACACTGTACGGAACGGCTTTCCACGAAGCTGCGGAGACATACATCCGTGACGGTGGGGAGCTTGACCCACGGTTTTCGTACGCTAAAAAAACTTTGGACGCGCTGAACGCCAAGAAAGGTAAGAAGCTGTGCGAAGTAAAAATGGGACTGACCGAAGACTTAGAAGCGTGTAGTTTCTTTGCTAAGAATGTTTGGTTCCGTGGAATCGCTGACTTGTTAATCCTAAATCGTGATGACAAGTTAGCGTGGGTGATTGACTACAAGACCGGCAAGTCGGCAAGATATGCTGACAAAGGGCAGCTAGAGCTTATGGCGATGGCTACCTTCAAGCACTACCCCGAAGTGGAGACCGTTCGGGCTGGACTGCTGTTTGTAGTGAGTAATGATTTGATAAAGGATCGCTACACCACAGAAGATGAAGAAGGACTGTGGGCAAAATGGATGGGTAACTACGAAGATATGGGGACTGCATTCGACAACGATGTGTGGAACCCGAATCCTAGTGGGCTATGCAAGGCATGGTGTCCTGTTCTCGAATGTCCGCACAACGGAAGAAACTGATGCCATATAAAAATCCGAAAGACCGTAAGAAACAAAAGAACCCCCCTGTGGGTAGCAAAGCGCATGAAGCACGTATGGAAAGACAACGTGCACGTCGAGCTATGGACAGGACGGGCCGCGATGCCAACAAAGATGGTCGGGCAGATAAACGTGAAGGCAAAGACGTAAGCCACAAGAAGATGTTAAGCCGTGGTGGTTCTAACAAAGACGGCGTGCGGGTAGAAAGTAAAAGTGCTAACCGCAGTCGTAATGGCAAAAGCCCAAAGCGTAGGTGAATGAAGAATTTAGAGGTGTGCTCATGGGCGTGGGTATAGCAGCGTCCGTATACCTTATAGCGTACATTTTGTACTTAATAACTTAGGTCAAGGGGTTTCCTACTCCTAGTTAGCACGTTCCCGTCCGTGTGACCGAAGACGGGACTTATTCATAGTGGGGGGCATATGGGGTCGGGTGAGTGATGGCATCCGACTGCTCCCAAGGCGTTATCCTTAAGCCTTGCTAAAGAAAGGGTGAAATGAAGTGCGCTCCCCCACGCATCGTGAGTGGCGATGAGTTTGAAGGCGTCAATTTCACCAACCATCACATTTTTATCGGAAGGGAACATGAGAGTAAAAGACGTCGATGAGTTTGAAGATGGAAACCTATGTGCACAGTATTTGTTTGAAGTGTGCGCGGTAGCTTCATCATGCAACAAAAAACCTGAAGAGCTTACGGACATAGATATTGCTAGGGCTAGAAGAAAATTGAAGAAACAGGGCGCTGATTTGTCTATGGATCTATGGAAATGAGAGTCATAGACAACAAAGCCTTATTACTCAGGCTCCGCAACAATCAACAAGTCACGCAGGTCATACCTAAAAGTAAAGCACTACCTGATAACAAAGTAGTGGTTAATTGGGGTATTGACGAAACTCATGTACTCAAAAACCTCGGTATAAACGCACCGTCGCCTATAGAAGGGCGGTACAAGTGGACGGGTAAACATCAACCGTTTGCCCACCAAAAAACTACTTCATCGTTCTTGACCCTTAACAAACGTGCCTTTTGCTTCAACGAGCAGGGCACCGGCAAGACAGCCAGTGCGATTTGGGCAGCAGACTTCTTGATGAATCAGGGGAAAATAAATCGCGTGCTGATTGTATGTCCGCTGTCGATCATGGATTCTGCATGGAGAGAAGATCTTTTTACCTTTGCGATGCACCGCACCGTCGATATTGCCTACGGTTCTGCTAAGAAACGCGCCGAAGTAATCAACAGTAGTGCCGAGTTTGTAATAATTAATTATGACGGAGTAGAAATCGTAGAGGACGAAGTAGCAGCAGGTGGGTTTGACCTAGTGATTGTTGACGAAGCTACCCACTACAAGAATGCACAGACGAAGCGGTGGAAGACACTGAACAGACTGCTTGGCTCTGATAAGTGGCTTTGGATGTTGACAGGTACACCTGCGGCTCAAAGCCCAGTTGATGCTTATGGCATAGCTAAACTTGTTAACCCGAAAGCTGTACCCCGCTTCTATGGGTCGTTCAGAGATATGGTCATGTACAAAGTGACTAACTTCAAGTGGATACCCAAGCCCGATGCTACCGAGACCGTCTTCAAAGCACTGCAACCTGCGATACGGTTCACAAAAGAAGAGTGCCTAGACTTACCTGACATCGTTTACACAAAACGAGAAGTTGAGTTAACCCGGCAACAGAACAAATACTACAAAGAACTAAAAGACAAAATGATTATGCAGGCGGCTGGTGAAGAGATCACCACACATACAGCAGCCGTGAATATGAACAAGCTCCTGCAAATAAGTTCTGGCGCAGTGTACACAGATAACGGTGAGACTTTAGAGTTCGACATCAAGCACCGATACAAGGTGTTGCGTGAAGTCATAGACGAATCAAGTAAAAAAGTTCTGATATTTGTGCCGTTCAAGCACACCATTAAACTGCTTGCTGATAAGCTACGTAGCGACAAAATCACTACAGAGGTCATTAGCGGGGCGGTCAAGGCAACAGATCGCACGCGGATATTCAAAGATTTTCAAGAGAAAAGTGATCCCAAGGTGCTAGTCATACAGCCGCAGGCAGCAGCACATGGTGTAACGCTAACCGCTGCTAACACAATAGTATGGTGGGGGCCGACAAGCTCCGTCGAAACCTATGCACAGGCGAACGCTCGTATCCACAGGACAGGGCAAGACCACAAATGCACAATCGTGCAGCTACAAGGGTCGCATATTGAAAAGCGTGTGTACGCACTGCTAGACAATAAGATCGACACCCACACAAAAATTATAGATTTGTACAAAGAAATACTTGCGTAAGCCACAACCTGCCATTACTATGCAGTCCTCACCATAAAATACCACTATGGGGATGCAATGGATATGGATTTTGAGGGCAGCACCTTGCCCATAGATAAGTTAACTAAGGTTTTCTTCAAGATAAAAGAGAAGCGCGAAACACTGAAAGCAGCTTTTGATTCTGAAGATCGTGAGTTAGAAGCGAAGCAAAATAAAATTAAGACTGTTCTTTTAGATCACTTGAAGGCCACAGGTCAGAAAAGTGGTAAGACTGAAGCAGGCACATTTTATCGCTCAGTGAAACAACGGTATTGGACTAACGATTGGGAGTCCATGCATAAGTTCGTATTGGAAGAACAAGTGCCAGAGTTTTTTGAAAAGCGTCTGCATCAAGGTGCGGTGAAACAGTTTCTTGAAGACAACCCAGAGAAGTTACCCAAAGGACTAAACGTAGATTCGGAGTACGTCCTTACGATGAGGAAGTCTAAATGAATACACTGGTGCCAATCGAAGACGTGGCAAAGCACTTTAGTGTGAGTCTATCGACAGTCCGTAAGTGGGCGCGTGATGGAGTCATACCAGAAAACATGTATGTGAAGATAGGCCACACCCAGCGGTTTGACCTAGATCGCGTGGCAGATGCTTTGATGCGGTACAAAGAAAAAAGTTCGTCGGACACATACGAAGTAGAGTATGCGAAAGATGGTTTTGGTGATGTTGATGATGACATCTAATGCGCCGGATAAGTATTCAAGGGGCTAAATTTTCTGGGGTACCAAACTGCACTGACAAAGTAGACGTAGTTATCGTAAACGCGGGGCCAGTCTCACGTTCGTATTATGAAGGTGTGTTTGATTCGCAGTTTAAGAAAGCTCCTACGTGTTGGTCAGTGGATACACAAAGACCAGCGGCAGAAGTGCCAGAGGGTCAGAGACAAAGCTCAAGGTGCATGGATTGTTCTCATAACATCCGTGGTTCGGGAGCAAAGGGAGGTAGGGCTTGCCGATTCCACCAGCGATTAGCAGTCGTTGAGGAATCAGACTTTGATACGGTGTATCAGTTGCAGGTTCCCGCCAGCAGTATATTTGGTAAGGAAGCGAGTAAGAGTTGTATGCCCTTACAAGCCTACGCCAAATTTTTAAGTGGGCATGGCACACCGTCTATGGCGGTTGTCACCAGAATTAGTTTTGACGAAAACAGCAGTGTGCCAAAACTTTTTTTCTACCCACGAAGAGCGTTAGAAGAAGAGGAACTTGGAACGATTAGGTTGCTAGTAGACCGAGATGATGTACTAGAGGCGATTACAACCAGCTTTGTGGTTGAGTCGCTGTTCAATGTAACGGAAGGGTTCAATATAAATAGCCAATCAGGAGACCAACATGGCTGAAGATTTTATGTACTACCAAATGACTAACGTGGAAGCGTTGTACCCAAAACTTGATACCACGTATAAGTTTGATAACCGCGCCAACGGTGGCAAAGGTGGATCCGTCAAGTGTGACGCACTAGATGATGGTGCGGAATACAGCATATCGTTTTTGATGGCTGCGCCAGAAGCAAAAGCGTTGTACAAAGCAATGAAGGCAGCGTACACCAAAAAGAAAGAGGACGGTTGGCCTGAAAAGTTCCCGCTACCATTCAAGAAGCAAGAAGACGGTAGGTACTTAGGTAAGGCTAAGTTGAAAGGGGCGTATGGCACAGACAAAACCACGCCTCCTCTACAAGTAGACGCAAAGAATAACAAGTTACCAGCGGACTTTCAGTTGACCTCCGGTAGCATCGTGAATCTTGCGTTTACCTTTGTGCCCTACAGCGTACAAGGTACCGGCGTCAGCCTACGCCTTAACGGTGTGCAGGTTATTGATTACAAACCAATGCAGTCTCGTTCACCATTTGGTGTTGTAGACGGTGGGTTTGTAGCACAGCCTGACAACCCGTTCAGCGATACCACAAAGAGCACCGATGTCGAGTTGGATGATGACGATTCAGATGACATCTTTAATTCTGTTGAAGAAGAAGCCCCAGCACCGAAAGAGCCTAAAAAGGTTGTCAAGAAGTCTGCCCCTGCACCCACAGACGATGATGACGTTAGTGCTCTGATTGAGGAATGGGACGACTAACTTCAACGGGATACTCACTACGGCTAGGTAATCCCGAAAAGGGTGTGGCGACACCCCTGCCGTAGTGCCTCTTAATGTCTAACCTGTTAGACATTTTAGGATTTTACGGGTGCAATTATGGATACAAGAATTTTCTTGCGGAAGATTCTGCCCAGCCAAGGAGTATATGTTCTCTGGTGCAATAACACAGAACTTAAAAGACACACACGAACACTGTCGTTTAAGAATATAGATGAGTTAGCAGCGCAGGCAACAGGATACGATAATAACGGTTGGGACGCTTATTTCGCGTTAAGTGCTTTCAAGGAAGAAGGTACTCGTAAGGCAACAGATGCTTCACATATCAAAGCTCTGTTCCTTGACATTGATGTGGGGGAGGACAAACCACACACTAGCAAGCAACACGCACTGCAAGAGCTAAAGCGTTTTTGCAGCGTGTTAGATCTACCTAAGCCTATGCTTTTGGACTCAGGTGGTGGGATACACACCTACTGGGCATTTACGGAAGACGTAAGCATAGCGGACTGGAAGCCGGTAGCTGAGAAGTTCAAGGCTTTATGCGCCGAACACAAGTTTCTCATAGATACAGCAGTGCCTGCGGATGCAGCTAGAGTGCTACGCATATTAGGTACGCACAATTACAAGTTCGATACTCCTGTACCTGTGAAGTTGTTACAGGATGCCCCCGCCGTAGATTTTGATTTTCTCGCAAATCAGCTCGGCTGCGATCTGATACCAGTCCCCGAAAAAGCGGAGGCGATCTATGAGCCACCACCAGACAGAATTTTCAGCTTCAAGAATATCTTGGCAAAGACGCAAGCGGGTAGAGGATGTGAGCAGCTACGTAGCATCGTGCTGCACCAGAAAGAAACGGTAGAGCCTATGTGGAGGGCGGGGCTTTCTATCGTTAAATACTGTGAGAATGCCGAGAGCCATGCACATAACATTTCGCACTTACATGACGAATACACTCCAGAACTGACAGCGGAGAAGTTTGAGCTAATCAAGGGGCCATACCGTTGCGCCACATTTGACGAGCTAAACCCCGATGTCTGCATACACTGCCCGAACTGGGGCAAGATCAAGTCGCCCATATCTCTAGGCGCTAGGTTTGCACCTGCAACGGCTGCAACACCTAATCCAGATACTCTTTTCTCCGATACTACAGTTGGCGAAGAGCCTACTTTGTCAGAACACGTTATCCCAAGTTATCCGCGCCCATACTTTCGAGGCGCAAGTGGCGGCATATATGTCCGTAGCGTTGGGCCAGACGGAGATGTAGATGAGCGGGTTGTTTACCACAACGATCTCTATGTGACCAAACGCTTAGTTGATGTGGAAGCAGGAGAGTCGATTGTATGCCGACTACACCTACCGAAAGACGGTGTACGGGAGTTTACAATGCCGTTGACAGCGGTTACGTCCCGCGAAGAGTTTAGAAAAACAATGTCCATGCAGGGCGTTGCAGTAACAAGACCAGACGATTTAATACAATACATGACTACTTGGGTAAACGAATTACAAGCCTCCAGCACAGCAGATACGGCTCACCGACAGTTTGGTTGGATAGACGACAGGTGTTCAGCTTTCGTAGTTGGCGACAAAGAGATACACCCTAACAAGATTCGGTATAACCCACCGTCCACCCCGACTGCGGCGTTGCTTTCCAAGTTTGAGCCAAAGGGTACCTTGGATGGATGGAAAGCTATGGCAAACTTCTATACGACTAGGCCGGAACTTGTGATGCACCAGTACGTTGTGTGCACCGCGTTTGGGTCACCGCTTATGCACTTCTTCCCACAAAATGCCTGTGCGCTCCACCTACATAGTGCGATCAGCGGGTGCGGTAAGACCGCAGCTATCCGCGTAGCAGCATCGGTGTGGGGGTATGAGAAAGCTCTTATGCTAGAAGAGCGAGACACAGACTCTATGAAGTTCAACCGTGCAGAGGTGCTGCACAACCTACCGTTCTACGTGGATGAACTGACCAATGAGCACAGTAAAAGACTGAGTGATCTGGCGTACCAGCTATCGTCAGGACAACAGCGTGGACGTATGGCGGGCGGTGCGAACCTAGAACGTACCCGAGGAGAGCCTTGGAAGTTTCTAGCCGTTACAACGGGCAACGCCAGCGTCATAGAACGCATTGCTTTGGAGAAACAAGCGCCGAAAGCAGAAGCACAACGCATGATGGAGTGGCCTGCACAGAAGGTATTTGGCACTACGGAAGAGAAGCGTGACACCGATCTGTTCGATGAGGCGGTAGCCGCTAACTACGGACATGCTGGGGCCATCTACATTCAGCACATCATGCAGAATCTCGACTACGTAAAAGCCACACTCAAAGAAGTACAGCAGCGTGTGGACACGGTAGCGAAGCTAACATCTGAGAACAGGTTTTGGTCTGCTGGAGTTGCTTGCACGCTCACGGGAGCTATCTTCGCTAAGAAGTTAGGACTCATAAACTACGACACGAAGGAGTTGTTCAAATGGTCTATCAAGTTATTGAAGCACAACATGGACTCGGTTAGCGGTATGGGCGTGTCAGTGCGGCAGACACTGAACGAATACTTGAATGAAAACTTCAACAACATACTGATGATTAAGAGCACTGATGACCTACGGAAACAGTCGAACGGGTTGGACTCACTGGTTATTCCAGACGCACTGCCGAGAGGAAAGTTAGTTGCACGATACGAGACGGATCTACAGCAGGTCTATCTAGCACCTAAACCATTGAAAGTCTGGTGCGCTGCACAGCAGGTGAACTACAGCGCGTTTGTAAGTGACCTGACTAAGAAAATGGGTGCGAAGCGAGGGAAGGTGCGTTTAACGAAAGGCACTCAGTTTCGGACAGACGCCCAGCACGTATTAATAGTAAAAATGAAACTAGGAGGAGATGATGAGCAGGTTATTTCTGCAAGCGATACAGGCACAGAAAAGAGTGAAGGAGGTAATGAAAAGTAAGGGTGGACGTAATGGCTCGTTACCACAAGATAAAGAGAAGCAAAGCAAGGCCGAACGTCAGTTAATTGACATAGCTCTTGCAGAAAAAGTGATAGGGCTACAAGAGAAGGGTATAACTAGATCTGGCATAGCTGATTTGTTGATGGTGTCGCCATCTAAGATAAGTAACATTACACAGCGGTTCTATCGTAAGGGCGGCAAGATATGCAGGTTGGTGCGTAAACACGGTTCTTGATGTCTGTAGTAAAACTTGATGACTTAACCCCTGATGGAGTTCACATAGTGGTCGATTGGGGAGCTATGGTTATCGGTAGCTCTGTGTTTATACCATGTGTCAATACAGACAAAGCTACACAACAGGTGAAGACTATCTGCATCGAAAGAAAAGGGTGGGACATCGTAGCTAAGACGCGAGTAGAAAGTTCGCTTTTGGGTGTTCGTGTTTGGAGAATCTTATGATAGGATCTCGCCCGACAAGGTTGATGGTCTCCTCCAATAAAACTTGTCCCCTCTACTGCGCTGCCCCTTCTATGCGTGGTAGAGGGCTTCTATTAGAAAAATCCGTCTTCTTCTACGAGACCTTGTATATTTTTAGGTAGCACCACACCGTTGTGCATTCTTGTTGCACTTGTTGCCCTGTGCCTAGCAAGGGATTTCTTCACTGTCTTTCTACTTATAAACAGGTCGGGGTCTCTGCCTACCGCTGCCGAAGCGTTAAACTCGTCTATTTCACGCTCTGCATCGTCCATTCCTTCAAAGTCCCCGTACTGTTCAGCCACGTACAGTTTCTTCAACAGTTTTGCGCGTTTAGCTCTATCCCTATCTGACATTCTCTTAGCAGCAGAAGTCTCATCCATAGCCTTGGTGTACTCATTTGGTGGGAATCCGAACACCTTGGCAACTAGATCACCGGCTGTTATGTCGTCGTACATGTAGTCACCACGCCGAGTGCGGATACCCCCTTCCATACCAAACCTGACAGCCTGCATTGCGTTCCTCACAGCTCCCGGTAGTATGTCTTCTGTACCTCTTACTAAGTCACCCTCTGCTATCTTATCAATACCTTTTCTAAACCTAGAATACACACTCCATGCAGGGCCACCTACAAGGTGAGCAAGCTCTTCTTCTGGTGAGGGGTTACTGTTAAACCTGTCAGCTTCAAACAACAAGTCGGTTAACTTGACACGTTGAGCTACGTCGAACCCAGTAAGTTCAGAGACTAGACCTCGGTACAACAGTTCATTGTCTATTGCACGGCGCACATAAAAGTCAGCTTCTTCGTCATCGTCCCCTAAAAAGAACATGTCAGCCAACATAGTCACTGCACCGTATATTGGTATTCCCTGCACTCCTGCGAAGAACAACGCGGATAGGTGAACTCCTGCAAGCTGTTTTGCTGCGTCAGACCGAAAAGCATCAGCAAGAGCGCCCGCTGCGGCGGCTTTCATCCCTTTTGATTCAAGGTCTCTAGCGTAAGAGGCTCGCGCTACATCAAGTGCTTCCTTTCCGGTTTTGAGCATGGTGTAGTACATCTGGATGCCGTAGTTCTTGTACATCAGAGCTACACGACCAACACCATCTCGCGCAAAGCGTGGGCCAGTTTCTAGGGTTGCACCACCGTTAATCTGTTGTGTTTCGTATATTGCTTCTTCTGCGGCTTGTTGCTGTTGTTCAAGAGTGGGTTTCTTACCACCTGTTAACTTGTTCAGTGCAAGGTCGTACGCAGTAATTAGCGTTACTTGGCGGTTCATTACTTCTGCTTCGTGAAACATCAATGCAGATATGTTTGTTATCACATCAGGAACACTTTGCTTTCGGCCTGATTGATCTACGTTGAGTGTTTCTGCTAAGAACGATGAGTTGAGTTGCCCACGACGAGACGCTAGTTCTATCAAAGGCTTGAGATTATCTAGTTCTTCTCTGGATACTTTACCGTCAGCTTCATTTTTTGTTGCAGGTAGGTCTAAATCTTCGCGCACTGAAAAAACTAGCGAACCGTCACTGTCTCTAGTGAACGTGTAGTAGTTGTCGATTGATTTCAAAGCCTTGTCTTGCATAGCTTCGAGAGCTTGCCCCACACCACCTTCACGGAGTGCTTCTTTTACAGATGCAGGTGTCGTGTTGTCTCCGAACAAAGTTTCTGCTGACTTGTTAGAAGGAGACCCCATAAACAACTTTGTTGCAGCACCAAGAGCCTTACGAGTATCCCCGTAGCCGTGTTTACCAGCGAGCATTGGGTAAGCAAACAGCGGTATCTGAGACAAGTTTACTATTGCGGACGAGGGGTTCCAACCGATAGTCCACATAAATGCAAGTCGGTTTGCGTTTTTAGCAACGGTGTCTCTGGGTGGATTAACCGCAAAATTAGCACGATTAACCACCTCTGCAATCACTGCACTGTCCCTACGGTCTTTAGGCACAGTCTCTAAAAACTCGTCTTTCAGCCGCATTATGCGGTTAGTATTTTTTATACGCTCCGTCTGTCGCGCCAAGTCGTACGCTTTCGTTCTAGCTGCTTTTACCGCATCAACGTCAAAACCCGATGTCTTTTTACGCTTAACTAATCCTTTTGCAAAAGAAGACTCTGGTAGTGACTCAAGGAACAGACGCATTACCTGTTCTTTTACGTCTGGCGCTGCATCATTAGCGTTGAGCACGCCGAGCACTTGCGCTATGAAAGACCCAGATGGAGGATCGGTGTAGACATCAGACTCATCAGGGTTAAATACTTCTACATCAAACCCCTGTGCAGCATAGTCTTCTGCCGCTTTGAGCCTGTCTCCCTGTGTCTCAAAGGCAAATACAGCAGACTCGGACAGTGCTTCTGGGTTCTTTACCGCCAGCCAATGTGTACCCTCACGAGTTAACGGGAAGTACGGTTCCACACCCGTGCGTTCTAGTAACTTACTGAGCAATTCATTCTTGAGCGTCGTCTTCTGCTCGTCGTTAATATCAGCGTTGTCGATTCTACCCTTGAGTGCGTTTAGCAGTTCGTTGTACTGATCTTTATAGAACTGTCGCAAACTATCGTAGGCTTGCCTACCGTCTTTGCCGAGCGTAGCGCCCGTATAGATGGCGTGTAATTCTTTGTGTCGAGCTACTTTTAGCTGGTCAGTGCCTTCTACAGTCTGTTTACCGTATTTCTTTCTAGCCTGTGCAGGGGTAAGAGCGGGGTCTACTTCATCTAATGTACTGTCGTAGATTAGGTTATTCCAATCCTTCATTGTTTTTTCAGATGCGTTGTTCGCCCACCTAAATATAGGGGTCAACCTTCTACGAGTATTTTGTTCTGATACGGTCAGATCACCACGTTGGTTTTCTATGGCTGTAAAAACTTTCTTAGCGCCATCTATACCCCGATGCACAGCTATATCTAATACAGATTGATTAGGTAAAAGCCCTAAAACTACTTTTTTACCTTGTTTTCCTTGTGTGGAATCTTTATCTAGCACAGCGGAAATGTCTCGTGCTAGTTTTTCTCCAAACGCTTTACGTCCTTCTTTACTCTTTAAGTCGCGTCGAGAATCTTTTATGCGATCCCCTATTTCTGTAACACCTTCTCTGTCACTCATAGACCGCAAGGTAGGCCCGTAGCGATCTTTAGCAGCAGGAGCTAAGATTTCTTCTATCATGCGGCTTGCTTCACGCTGGGCAGTCTTAGGGCCGAGTTTGCCAATCCCAAGAAAGTCCATGATCGTTTTGAAGAACCGTTGCAACGCACTAAGTTTCTCACCTTTAGGGTTTATACCTGCTAGTTCAAGTTGAAACTTAGAATTAGAAAACGCTTCGGCTACAAATTCGTTTAGCGCTATGGTTTCAGCGTTACGTTTTGCAGTCTCTGGGTTCACACCTTCAGCTATAAACTGATTCTCTAACTTCTGGGGATCCATACCACCGTAGTACAAAGCCACATAGGGCTGTACTTGCCTACGAAGGTTCTGTAGTTGAGTGGTTACAGGGTGTGAAGGCTTCCCTATTGTGTTGAAAGTAGCTGCGTGAGTCATTTCATGCAGTAACTTGTGAGTATCTAAATACTTTTCGTTGAGATATATCGTGTTGTCTGGAGCAACAAATAGGCCAGCAGGCGTTCCTTCTGATCCAAGCCCTTTTCCCATCGAACTTAGTTTGGACGGCGAAGCAATCTGCACCTGTGTATCGCCAACAAGCGTCGAAAGTTTTTTAGCAACGCGCTTGATAAACTTATCTTTAGAAACGGTAGCAAGCACCGACAGAGCAGACTCTAACTTATTATCCTGTAATAGTTTTATTACCTGTTCCGGGAGACGCGAATCTAATTCAATTTCCGTACGTGTGGGGGCGTAAAGTATTTCGACGCTATCTTCTTTTGCTTGCCTTACTGCCTTTCTTTCAGCAGTTATTTCTTCTAGCCTGTCAGTGGCCTCGCGTTGTGCAGCCCTAACTTTTCTAAGGTCGGCTGTATCTATACGTTCTCGCTGTTCTGCTCTAGCCTTTTCACCTTCGGCAACTCGCTGTTTTCTTTCTATATTTCTCTGAGCGGTGCGTATCTTTTCAATTTCAGAGGCTTCACGCTCATCCGCACGTCTTTCTGCTATGTCCGCTGCTGTAGCTCTTCTTACAGGCTCTCTAGGTGGAGCTTCACGAACTTCTGTTAACTTCTTAATAGCAGCCGCTTGAGTAGAACCTAGTGGTAGAGGAGCCTCTACATCAGCGGGGAAGTCAGGATCAGGGCGATCAAGCGATATGAAGCTAAAATCTGTTTCTCCGGTTTCAGGGTCTACAGACTCTTCTCTCCTAACACGTTCTACGCTGCCGTCAGGAAATCTAATCTCTGCATCACCTGTGGTAGGGTCAATTTTAGACATACTGGCTTTAGTACGCTTACGACCTACCTTAGCTTTGACCTTACGGGCTAGTGCACCACGCTTTGTTCTTTTTCCAACATCAACTGCATCAGCGTCTCTTCCAGCACCTCCCACTGTTCGTCCGTCAAATGTAACAGTCTCGTCGGTATCCTCACGCTCTGCTCCAAACTCCACGCTTGCTGGATCAACTGCATCGCCTGTTCCAACTCCTGTTGCAACAGCTCCCTTTTTTCGCGGTGCCAAAACTCTATCGGGTATACGACGTTGCTCACTAGGTACTCCTGTTGGACTAACGCCACGAGTTTCAGTAGCGTCGAATGTAACTGCTTCGCTCGTTGTGCGTTTTTCGGGTATTTGTGCTTCCATTTCTGAAACATCAGTCGCGGCAGGAAGCGGATCTTGTTTTGTACGAGCAACATTTATTGCTCGCTCTATAGTAGCGGATTCAGATTCTGTTGGTTGCGTGTTTGTTATGCCCGCCGCCGTTAGCGCACGAGAAAACCTTTTTTGTAACGTGCTGTACTGCCGTGTAGGTTGGTTTTCTATTACATCTAATAAGATGTTCCGACGCCGTTGTTCGGACTTTTTAGCTTGTGCAGTATCTAGTTGACCTGTAAGTGATTCCCTCTCAGATGCAGCACGTATTCTTTCTTGCTCTGTCTTAGCTCTATCCGCAGCGTCAATGTCAGCCGCAATCAAAGTTTCAATATCTGCGGTTTCTTCTGCGTCTATAGCGGCTCTAATTTCAGCCGTTTCTAGTTCATCAACCATATCGCGTTGTGCGACAGAGGCTTCGGTTGGCGTTTCTTCGGGGAACAGCCTGTCTCTTTCAGCCTGTAATTCGCTTTCAGGCTCTTCACGCATAGCTGGCCCTAGACGACGTTCTGCTTGCTCTTTCTCAAGGGCGAACATATCAGCCTGTCTTTCTCCCGCACGTTCACGGGCCGATTCTTGTGCTGCTTCTTCTGCTTCTAAATCTATTTCACCTAGCGGTTCTCTTTCTACCGCAACATCACCTAGCGATTCTTCTTCTTTTGCAGCATCGCCAACGGTTTTGCCTGCTCGTCGTGGAGCAAAGAGATCAACGAACCCTTGAAGTATGGCACCTGCGGCACCGCCAACTGCGGCTTCTTCTGCCGTGTCAGCACCAAGAATCTCTCTGGCAGCGTTGTATTCTTGCTCGTTAAGGTTTTGCAGTATGTTGGATGCAGCTTCCTGCGTAAGTTCTGCACCACCTGTTATACCTGCGCTGGTAAGTCGTTCACCTATAGTTTCAACTTTTTCCGGCGGTATCTTTTCTAGGAGCTTAGTAAGTGTAGGTAGGTCAGCAAGTTTAACCACTCTTGCAAGAGGTATGGCTTCAAGTACACCTGCTAGTAGAACAAGGGGGGCATCTACTGCTTTTTCTCGTTCTTCTACTGTAGCATCAGCAGCGCGTGCTCGTTCACTCGCTTCACCTCTTGCAGCCGCGTATCCTAAGCCTCCTAAGCCTGTAGCAACAGCCGCGCCGGGAGCGCCAAGAACCGCAGCGCCTAAACCAGCCCCAGCAAAACCAGCAAGAGATCCAAGACCAGAGGCTACTTTGTAGGTAGGTGAATCAGGATCGCCACCTTCAGGGCGCAAGAAGTCCGCTATACTCTTAATACGCTCTCTAGCGGCAGTTTCTTCCTCTTCTTCTAGTAGGCTAGCGACACCTAAACTAGCGGTTTCGCCAATACCAACAAGCCCTGCACCGAACCCAGAGGTGATGTCTTCAACCACGCCGGTTTCTCGTGGTGCAGAGGTAGGACGAGGAATAGTGCGTCCCGCTAAAACAGTTCTTAGCGCAGTTGCAGCTTCTGCATCTCCAGTAGCTAGAGCATTACGGTACGCACGAAAAACCTTCTCTCTAGGTACTACTGGCATACAAACTTACGTCGCTAGTCTGTCTACAAGGGCTGCTAAATTAGGGTTCAGGTCTACATTATCTGAAGTTCTTCTGCCACCACTACCGCTCAACGTACCTGCGCGTTCTTGAATGCTCGCTTCAAAATCGTTTATACCCGCTTTTTCTAACATCTGAGTAAATTCAACGGTCATAGTCTCAAGCCTATCTATAGCAGCATTAACCTGTTCCTCGCTGCTAGCCCTGTCAAATCCAGCGTCACCCAAAATCTCTTTTTGTAACTCGGCCTTAGCCTGCAAGAATTCAGCCGCTAGTTCTGCATAAGCTAGTTCTTTATCCGCTGCTTGTTCCGCAGCGGCACGGCGATCTTCCATTTGATTCAAGAACAGTTCGAGCTTAGTTTTAGCCCCCTGCATGTCAGCGTCGAATTTACGATTACCTTCAGCAATAGCTAGTTTTACGTCGTCCGCTGCGGCACCTTGAAGTGCAGCGGCAGCGGCTCGTTGGTCTTTAGCCAGAACCTCAACGGCATCTTGACCTGATTGAATTTGAGAACCTGCTATGTCCAGATCAAGCTGGATCTTCTCGTTCTCAATACCAAACTGATCCGTCAAATTCTTACGTGCAGCGGCTTCTTGCTGCACACGTTGGTTAAATGCACCTGCGCCGAATCCAGCTAATGCAGTGCTGCCACGACCAGCGGCACCCAAAAGACCCGCTGTAAGTCGCTGTCTACGTAACTTAGCGGGATCTGTTTGTTGCGCTTGTAGCTCTTGCATACGCTGTAGTTGAGATTCTTTCGGCCCTAATTTACCTTCCTCTCGACCAATAGCGGCTTCAAGAATACCTTTGGTGCGGTCTTCAGCGTCCTGCCTAGCGTCTTCACGAGTCCCTTCGGGTTTGATACCCGTATCTTCTAAGAGAGTTCGCGCCATGTCTTGACGCGCGGTGCCTACAACGGTAGGTGTAGGTGTAGGTGAAGCTAACCCCAGAGCTTCAAGCCCTTGTGGTTGCTTGTCGGCGGGCTGTACGCCAGCGTCCCTAGTCATTATACCTGAAGCAATACCGCCTACACGTTCTTTTGGTTTTGAAGGGCCGCCTAACGCTTCCGTAGAAGCAGGTTCTTCGTCTTTCTGTCTTGTTTGTTCAGCTTCTAATTGTCTTGCTTTGTACGAATACGGTAGTGGCTGTTCAGCAAGCTCGTTAATTACCTCTACAACTTCTTCTGTAGTGATGTTTTCTGGTAGGACTATACCTAAAGCGCGTAGTCGTTCTTTTTCTTTCTCTATTCTTTCTTCGCGCCTACGCACAGCGTCCATATCGGGAAGGCTGAATTGGCTAAAAAACCCCGGCTTCTCGGGGGCGCTGACAGACATACCGTTAGAAAACGCAACAATGCCACCGCCAGCCATCATAGCGGGCTTCTGTGGGCCACCCATAGCAGGTAGTCCTTTTTTAGCGGTGCGTTGCATGTTTTGTTGGGCGCGTTTATTAATTTGACCAAGTGTACCGGCAGTGCGTTGCGCAACGTCACCTAGCTTTCGGCCTTGCTCTTGCTTAATCATGCCAAGCACTTCTTGCTCACGCTGCTGTGCAATCGTGGCGGGGTTCTGTTGCATCTGCATTTGCATGTTACGAGCAGCGGCTTCTTTCTCGCTTTTAAGTTGTTGTAAAGCAAGGAGATCTACTAGCTCTTGGCTCTGCTGATAGCGTTGTTGTAGTGCTTGCGGATTGTTTTGGTAGGCATCTTTCTTGCGAGATACCATTTCACCTAAACCTTGTGAATTAAGCACCTATACCACCTCCATATTCTGACGTTGTGGGAGGAGTTGAACTGTCGCCACCACCAGTAAACAGATCAATAAACTCGCTAATACCACCTGCGCTACCCAGAAGAGTAGATAGTGAGCTAGGTTGTGCATATGAGTAAGTTTGCGCTGCAATCGGCAGTCCTTGCAGCAACGACTGTTGGAACTGAAGCCCTTTGAAAGGGAAGTCACGTTCTTCACGAAACTGCCCGTAATCAGCGGCTATACCTTCTTGTTCTATTGCTCGTTGTTCAGCACCGCCAGCACGTTGAGCGCCTAGTGCTTCTAATCCAAAACGCCTGTCAGCGGCTAGTTGATCTCTAGCTTGGTTGTATGCTTGTGCATACCCTGTAGCACGGATGTTGGCTAGATTTTGCGCCAGATTACGTGCCCCTTCAGACTCCATAAGAGCTTGTCGAGAACCACCAAAAGCTCCAGCCTGAGTAAGCCTAGCAGCATCTGCTAGTCTTTGACGTTCTGCATCACGAGTCGCTGCCTGCATTTGTGGTTGAAGTGACGCCTCTAAGTAGGGGTTCATGTATTGTTGAGCAGCGGCTGCATCGAATGTAGTAGGGGTTGTGGGTACGGCTAAATTAGCTAACCCTGTAAAGGCTTGTTGTTGTACTCCTGACGGGCCAGCAGTCAACGGCCCCATATAGGCTTGGTAAGGCTGATTAGCGAGCGCCTCACCTTTGCCAAGCATTCCAGTAACGTAATCACCAGCAAATTCTGCTAACGCACCAGATCTGCCTACCTCTTGCCCTACACTTGGGTCAGCAGGAACGGTTACACCACCACCATCTTGATACTTATACATACTCATTACCTTTATGCGGGTAGCATCTTTTGAGGTTTGATTTCTTTACCCTGTTTTGGGTTACCTGTACGTTCTTTACGTATTCTAGTCATCATTTGGTGTAGCTGCTTTGCACCGGCATCAGAGTTACCGTTGCCTAAATGACTTACTACATCCGCAGGTACAACAAATTCTCCATCACTCAAACGTGCTTCTTGACCACCTTCTATCCTTGCTGGAATCTTATCAGCCATACCATCAGTAGCACCACCTAAATAACGCCCTTCACTCATACGCATGATTCCACCAGCGGCTGCTTTTTGAGGGGGCATATTAAGTGCAGCAAGCCCTTGTGCTTGTTGTTGTGCTTTTGCGCGCGCTTGCTCTACAGACATAGGTTGACGTTCTGGCCGGTCTGCGTAAACGACATCGCTAAAATACCGTCTACCGCCTGATCCGGGTCTACGGTTAGGATCTTGCTGCATAGGCACGCGCTCGCGTACAGCTTCGTATTTTGGAATACTGCCCTGATACCCGACCACAGGTGTTTTAGAGTCTAATAAGCCAAACTCTTTCAGGGCTAAAGAACCACCTACACCACCTACAAATTTACCGAGATCAGAACGAAAGAAATCGCCGACACCGCCCAAAAACGTGTCTTCGCCCGGATCATCGGTAAAAGCATCGGATACGCTAGATGTTAAATCAGTCCACCAACTCATTATTTTTCTCCAATAATCCGTAACAATTCTTCGTTTGTGTCTATTACGCCCCCACGTTTGCGTGGTATTGGGGGTAAAGCAGGTAAAGAAGGTGTGTTTCTTGGCTGCGGTCTGTCGATTGTACCGTAAGGTGTAGGGAACATACCTGCACGTTGTTGTGGCCCCAATATACTACCAAAATCATATAGGTAGTCGATCTGAGTCAACGGAGACTGTTGCACCGTAACCTGTTGCCCTGTTAAATCTGCGGCTCCCATTAACTGATCGAACAAATCTCTACGTTTAGCTTGTTGAGCCTCTTGTGCAATTTGTGTTTGCGTCTGTTGTTGCTGTTGCGCTAGCTCTTGTTGAGTAGCATATATGCCTGTGGGAGCAAATTTACTCTCAAGGTCAAACAGTACGTCCTGCCCTGTTGCAGCTTGTTGCAACAGATCCAAGTCAGCCTGATCTATGACGCCATCCCCTGTTACATCATAAGCTAGCTGTTCTTGGGTAAATTTATATGTTTCGGGGTCATTAATTGCTTCTTGTTGCGCTATAAGATCAGCAACAAACTCTATATCTGCATCAGTTACTTCTGAAGCGGGCTTACCTACAAGTTCCGCTACATCTTCTAGCTCAGCAGTTAACGTAGCTTCTGTGTCACGGATAGCACGCAGAAGATCAGCTTCTGTGTCACCAATTAACGTGCGTAGCGACTCTTCAGATTCGCCAATACTTTCAAGCAACGCTTTTTCTGTAATGCCAAGCTCTTCAGCGAGGTCAGAAATTGCATCCCCTAGCGCAGTATCTCTGTCTTTGCCTGCCTGTTCAGCTTCATCAATCTTCTCTAAAAGATCACGTTTAGCAGTATCAACGTCTTCGGATATTCCTTCTATGTCTTTGGAGAGTTTAGTTTCTAAGTCGGCTAACTCGTCCTTGAAGTCTTCTCGTATAGAAAGTTCAGAGGCTGCTATAGCGTCTAATAAGTCTTTTTTCGTTGTACCTAGATCACCAGCAAGCTCTTCTATTGCTTGTTCTAGTGCTTCGTCACGAGTCTTGCCTTCTGCCGCTAACTCTTCTATACGCTCAAGTAGACCTTCTTCTAGATCTTCAAGGTCTTCTTTGGTTACGGCATCAGGATCGTCAGGATCATCTTCTTCTGGATCACCTTCTTCTGGATCGTCAGGATCATCGTCAACAGGATCATCGTCAACAGGATCATCGTCAACAGGATCGTCAACAGGATCATCGTCAACAGGATCATCGTCAACAGGATCATCGTCAACAGGATCATCGTCAACAGGATCATCGTCAACAGGATCATCGTCAACAGGATCATCTGGCGGCAGTTCGTATTCAGGCGGTTCGTACCCCGTATCGTCGTCTGGGGGAGTACCATCTTCATCTACACCGAAATCTTCGCGTGCGGTAGATTCTGGATTAATAGACTCAATTAAATCTAATACACGGTCTATCTGTGTAGAAGTTGCATCTGGATCACTAAGTAACCCATCTAATTGAAGCAGTAGCATGTTTTCAGAATAATCAGCCACATTATCTGAAGTGTATTTCTCTGATTTGCCTATAAATGCAGCTAGATCTTCTCCTGTAGGTCTATACTCTAAATCTCTAAAGTATTGACGAGCTTCAGTTTTTGTAGTGTATAGAGGGTCAAATACGTTAGAACGAAGCTGCCCTAGTACGGTATTTGCTTGACCAGACTCAGTTTGCTGTACATATCGCGCTGCTTGTTCTTCGGTTAACGTCAAACCTTCACGGGCTGCGGTGTTTATAACCTCTTGCGCGTCGATGTAGCTGCGGTCTACTAGATCTGCAACGCTTGCTTTTAAACGGTCTTCAGCACGAGCGCCGGTAAACTGAAGTATGTCGGCCTCAGTAGGCTCATAGTCTGGGTTTTCAGCTTGAAATGCGTCTCTAGATTCGGTGTACGTGGTGTAGTCGGCATCAAACGCATCATTTAGCAGGCTGGTCTGTAAGCCGCCATATTCATCACTGGTTATGCCAAACTCTGCTAGGGCCGCTCTAGCCTCTGCATCGTTAATTAGCCCGTTTTTAGCGCCTTCTATCGTGGCATTTATACCCGCATGGGTAGAGCGTATGGCTCCAGCTAAGGCATCTTGTGCGCTATCAATACCCAATACGGCTGCTGTGACTCCGCTACCACCAACAAGACCTCCCATACCCGCAGATGCTATTGCAGCGCCCCAATCGCGGTTTGGATCTACTGATTTTAGAAAAGCCTCTAATTGTGTGGCAGTTAACGCTTCTTCTACGTATTCAAAAAGACCCTCTGTACCTATAGTTTTTGCAGCTTGCAGCCCTGCAACGAGAGAGTCTCCAGCATCAATACGATCACCTAACTCTTTTACCGCTTCTGCTACTTTTGGATCTAAGGTGCCTTTTTTACCACCCAATAAAAACTTATCTAATGCTTCACCGCCCATACCATAGGAAATAAGCGACAGCACAGCAGCGGTGCTACCATTAAGCATTGCAGCGTTATGGGCAAACTCGTGAATTTCATCCATTTGCCCTGCAAACAGCCCATTTGCATTAAGTAAGTTGCCAACGGGTATGCCAGCAGCTTGCATAAGAGCTATTGTAGCTTGATTGTTTTCTTGTAACTGCTTTAACTTTGCATCGAATGCTTCGTCATAAGCCCCGTCAGCACTACCACCAAAAGCCTCACTAGCATCAGTGGCGGCAGCGGCGGACATGCCCGATCTTATACCTATTTGGTTTGCCGCGACCTTGGCAGAAGTAGATACAGCGCCCTTACCTGCAACTTTTGCTGCGGCTAATGTGGCACCCTTTGCTATTGCCCCTACACCGCCACCCACGAGTAAAGGGCCAACTTCTTGAAAAAATTCTACCCCTGCAATCTCAGCCAGCATGATAGTTGGGTCATCAACAAATGCGTCTGCCCATGCTTGAGTGGTATTCCAGAACCCCTCTGCCTCTTGTATCGTGCTCCACATTTCTTTAACACGATCTTGGTACCCTTCGGTATTTGCAGAGTCACCGAGTTCAAGAAGTTTGTTTACCTCTTGCCCAAATTTTAAGTCATCAGGACGTGTCCCAAATAGGTAAGTAAGCCCTAACATAGCTTTGGTAAAGCCCGCACCCGCACGAATCATATTTGCAGTGGTGTTAACTACACCTGCTTCTAGATCAGCAGCCAGCTTACGAGCTTTTGCCTTGTTCATGCCGGAGGCAAGCATGGCGGGTAAGATGTTTTCAGACACGTTATTGGCGGCTTCTACAGCATCTTGCGCCATTTCGTAGACGCTAATACCGTTAGTCGCACTTTCTGCGCCATTTTCTTTTACATATTCAACGCTTTCTTTATTGCCTGTAACAGAATCGGTGCGGCCTAGCTTGTCTGTGTACGCTTCTGGGTCGCTGTTACGTAGTTGTGCAAGCTCACTAAGATCTAACGCAGATACAGCGTTTACAAGCCTGCCGGTGAGCTTCACACCAGACTCTTCTAATAGCCTTAAATGGCTATAGCCTTCACCACGCAACTCTACATAAGCGTTCATGGCGTCTAAGCGGAAGTCTGCGAGATCAGAATTACCTCCGTTAGCACGATCTTCTTCGTACATAGCATTAGCTATTTGGTCTATTGCTAACCCAATAGACGCTGCTCTAGCTTCTGGAGACATTCCGGGCAAAAGTTGTTCCGTGGTGTACTTTGTGCCTTCAATGTTTAATTCAGTTACCCCGTTAGCGATAAAGGTATTTGCTACAGAGGTATTAGAATCTGCGATCCCAGAATCTTCTTCAAAATTAAGTGTGGTAGCAGGAGCCTCCGCTCCGAAAGACTGCTCGAATAATTTATTAAGCGCCTCTTGTGGGTTTAATCTATCCCCTAAAGAAATCCCTGCTGCGTCAAGATATGCTTGAAACTGTGGGGCATCTATAATTTGATCGGCAAGTTCAAGTTTTTGTTCTAGCGGTATGTCTTTAGTGTTACGAAAAATGTTAGCCCACAAAGAAGGTTTTTCCTTAAACCTTATCTGTAACCCGTTAACATCTTCAAATATAGGAACCCCGTTTTCATCGACTAACCCAGCACTGGGTTTATAGCCTCCTAATACTTCAGACATTTCTGCGGCTTCTGCCGCTTTCATATCAAAAGCAGCGATACCGTATTTACGTATGTACTCGTCGTCAGTTAAAAGATCAGAAAACTCCTCACGCTCTAAATCCTGTTGTGCTTCAGTTAACCCTGCTACACCTCCAGAGCCTTCAGACTCGTAATTAATACCTTTCGCTGCCGAGGATATATCTGTTTGACTTGGTGAGAACAAACCACCTAATGCTTCACCAGTGTCGCGTAGCACCTCGCCCATCTTCTTAAAGAAGGTGTCTTTGTTTACGCCTGCTATGCCACCACCAGATAAGATGTACTGTCCCAACCCAGCAGCCAAGGCTGTATCAAGATTCATACCTCGCGCTAAGGCCGTTTGAGTTTTGACTAAACCACTTACCAGCAGATTCTGGTTTACACCTGCTCTATCAAGAACTTCTGAAGTAAGACCTACTTTATCAAGAGCGACAGTGGTCAGATCTGGGCCAAACGCTGCAAGAAATCCCGCGCCTACATTACCAGTAGCAGCACCCGAGGCTATTTGCGTAGCTGCGTATATTACTTTTGCTTTAGTGTAGTTATCCGCAAGCTGTGCGGCAGTAGAGCCTGCGTTTATAGCTGCTTGGTATTCTGTAGTGCCGGGAGTAGCTGCTGCTTGAGCGTTACCTAACTGTTGAGCAACCGTTGACCCCGCAAAGGACAGTCCTGCGCTTTTAAGTATGTCCTTAAAGTCACCGCCAGATACGGCTGTTGTAGCAGCAGAAACAGCAGCGGTAGCAGCGGCTAATTGTGCGGCACTATACCCAGCAGCACCAGCAGCACCAGCGGCAGTGCCAGCACCAGCAGCGGCAGCGGGGGTACCAAATGCACCTGTTTTTAAGAGCAACTGAGGTGCAAAATACGCTGTTGCTATAGCAGCCGCAATCTTAACGTATTTAAGGTTGTCATCCCTAGCTCTAAAAGTACGTATCTCTCCAAAACTAAACGGGTCGTATAGATACGTAGAGCGACCCTCATCGCGCTGAATATCAGATTGTCGAATGGGGAGAACACCGTATTTGCCATACAGTGCTTGAATCATGGGATCTTCTTCAAACGTAGCTTGTAGTGCGTTTTGATAACTCATCCCACGAGTCATCATCAAGAAAGGAATTTGGTCTTGAAGAATAGGTTCAATAAACGAGTGAAACTCATTTATCTGCGCGATAGAAGAATCTGTATGGCCTCTTAAATCCTTTTCCCTTCCTTTTCGCGATAGGTTAAAACCGCCAAATGACTGCTCCTTTATATTTTGCGCTATAGGAGAAAAATCTATTCCATAGTACCCGCCAAGAACTGTGGCTACCTGTTCAGGAGAGTCGGTAATAGCCAGCACTGCATAGGCGCTCTGCGCTTCTTCTTCAACGCGAGGCTTGCCTTCCTCATCGCTACCAAATATATCTAAGAGGTATTCAGGTGCATCTGAGCTTTGTATGTAATTCTCAGCCGATGTACGTGCTTCAAACCGTCCGTCTCTTCCTCTACCACCGCCTACATTAAATTTAACGCCCTTATACAAATCACGTTGTGCGGCACCAGTCCCAATCTCTTTTATCGTAGATTCCAAAAAATCTTCGTAGGTGTCGTCGTACCATTTGTCAAGTTGGTCAACACCGTCTACTTCATCGTAATTAGCGCCCTGCGATAACGAATCCCTAAATTTGTTAATAACTGCTTGAATATAGCTAGTAGCCACTACGATACCTCCAGCAAGCTAGCAACAACGTGTAACCTGTTAGCAGTAGCAGCAGTAACTTTTAATATCTCAGACTCTTCTACCACCAAAGGCGCGGTAAGTAGTTCTACTGTGGCGTTAGCACTGACAGCTTTAACCTTGAACAAGCTAAATACTGCGCTATCAGCATCGGTAATAGTTACAGTTATAGTATCTGCGTTGCCAGAGTCCTCTGACACTAGAATAGACTTAACAATGCCTCTCTTCGCTGTCGGGCATGTGTACAACGTGGTTGCATTGGTAGTAGTGAGATCTACTTTGGCGTTTCTGTACAGATTAGACATTAGCTAAAAAACCACCCAGCAGCCTGCGCTTGAGGGGACGTGCTAGCGTCTCGCACAGCCTTATCTAATTGAGAAAAATACAGTCGAAGTGCGTTATTGAATTGATTAAAGTCGCGCTGGTTGTACTGCTGTGGTGGATTCGGCAGTACAGGTGCTACAAAATCTATGTCATATCTGGTGGTATCTGCGGGCATTACCGTCTCCCATCGGGACGTATATCAAGTCGAGGTGCCCCTAACTGCCACTGCACACCCAAGTCTGCGGATTGTACCTTTATAGATAGCTGTCTACCACGTACGCGGGTGTTTACTTGTGTAGTGTACTTCTCAACCGGCACTGTCGCAGAACGAGCTACTGTACCACTACTATCTCCACCTTCAGATGCAGGGCTACTAAACCCAGATCCAGAAGACTGTAGCGGTAGTAATTCTAGTGTTGCGCTGGGGCTTTCTGCCGTAGACCCATCAAAAGTTATATCGGGCAAGATTCGGCGTATGAATGAGAACCTATCGCCGTCCTCTATATCAAACTCACCAGAAGTAATGAACGCCGTAATAGCTGCTCTCGTTCCGCTCTCGTTGTCATCCACCCCATCTTCGTGCGTGACTAGATTGTTACTGTAAGTAGCCGCAACGGGGAGTTGGCGTATGCCAGTATCTAGCCATGCAGACCTAGCCAAGCTGCCAAAGTACCAAATCTGTTGTGCATAGTTGTAAACAATATACTTATCTATGGTTGAAGAACTGTTTGACGGATAAAACCACCAAACCTCATCAAAACCCTCATTAGTACCCGCAAAAACCTGCTCTATTTGTTCTTGGTTTATGTCGTTAAAAACATGTCTTTTTAGAGCGCAAGGTAGATTTTTAACCCTGCCATCGTACATATAGAAAGAATCTGCGCCCATCCAATAAGTTATGTCGTCGGCGTACACTGCGGCGTTTTGTGAGGCTATAGATACGTTATCTCCAAGTAGTTGAGATCCCCACACGGCAGGTGCGCCCACATACTGTAGAGAATAAAGGGCCGAATCAGTCCACACTAAAATTTCTTGACGAGACTGTAGGGCAGTTACTATTTTTGACCCTTTAGAAAGGCGTAAATCCCCCGCTTGATTATTAGCTGCGGGCGTCCAATTTGCAGCACTTTCTTGGTCTGACCACCTAATCAACATCGGATCTTGCACAGCAGACCCTAACGTATTAGCACCAAAGCAGAATACAAACCTACTTACATCTGACACAAGGATGAAATTTTGTTTTGTAGGGGTATTAGAAGCGCCTGCTATAGAAGATAGCTCTACTGCGCGTGTAGTAAGTCCATTGCTAGCATCCCAATAGTAGATACTGGCACTACGAGGGCCAAATATAAGGTCTTCACCAAAATTAGATTGACTAAACAAGCGCAAAGAGTCCGTAGAAGTGGATCCGTTACCCCATGTGCCTTCGTTCCACCCTCCAGCACCCCAGCCTACTAGCGGTACAGCGGCCTCTGGGCCTATATTAACTTGGTATTTTGCTGTTACAGAACCACCACCTGTAGCCGATGAAGAAGCTGCACTGCTTGATTCTATAGTGTATGTGTTGCCAGTAGAGTAAGTTATTTGAAACTCACCGTTTAATGTAAGCCCACCTACCGCAGAGGCTCCGCTAAACGTAACAAAATCACCGTTTATATACCCACCATTAGCATCCGTAACAGTAACAGTAGTAGACCCACTAACAGTCGTAAAAGGATTAGTAAGAGATACACCAGACGGCGTGCGTTCAGGTGTTACGTCAAAATAAGTACCGCCTTTTTCTATGTAAAACTTTAAGTTTGTACCTACCCCTAACAGGTTTTGCCCTTCTAGGGTAACCCAGTTAAACAAAGAGCGAGCGACACCTAAAAACGTGTTACCAGATATTTGCTCCCACCCACCTATTTTTTCAGGAAATCCTGCACGAAACCGCACTTTATCGCAGTCTGCCCAACCCTGTTCATCTACATAACGAGTAACTTCTTTGTTTACTCCGGGTTTTAAGACTACTTTACGTAACGTCATTATTTGTACTCGCCTGATCGTATAAGTTCAGTAACTTCTACTGCGCGATCCCCCACCTGCTCTGCCCACCTGCTATCCATAAACTCGTCAGCAGCTACATCGTATTGTTCACGAGACATAGCTTCTAAGGCTTTAACGAACCCTCGTAGTCTGGTCAGACCAAGATTGAAGGATAGGTTAATCATCGCGTCACGACGAGGTTTACCCAAAGACCCATACCAGTCGTACGTTGCCCTTAACTCTGCATCGCAGCGTTCTATGTCATTCATTAACAGGTATTCGATCTCATCATCGGAAAGACCAATACCGCCGTTTTCGTCCAAATTGCGCCCGACACCTACAGTTATCATGTTTTCTGAGCATTTGTACGCATGGCTACGCACACCCTCATGCCGTTTTAATGTTTCTACAAGTGGCCCCATGAATGTCACCATCTACCTCTCCCGTGCTACGGAGTTAACCTTCTCGTAGCTTCTCATTGCGCCCAATCCGAGCATACCCATCATAACGGGCACTAAGAGCGTTGTATCTACTTCTGGCACAGCTACCCAGATGCTGATTATGTTGGCGATGATTGTGTTGTAGAGCAGGCCCAGCGCACAGATCCAGCCGATGGCAGGTCGCCACCCAGCAACAAACAAGCTCTTGTGTGCGGCCTCCATCTTGTTAATTTCAAGCTGGCCCTTGAGCGCCTCATGCGAGTGTTTTTCACTCATCGTCGCTATCTCATGGGCTAAGGCGTTCTTCTGGTCTTTGTCTTCAATGAACTTGTCCAGCAGTCCAGTGACCGGCCCAACTAGCGATGCAACAATACTCATAATCTATTTCCTATTTGACCATGCTTGTGCGCCAAAAAACGCAGCCAGTATACCTGCAACGGACACAAAGTAGACCGCAGCCATGTCGCCCAAGATAGATGCAGCTTGGTTCATCCCGAAGAACTCACTGACAACGACAAGCGATGGATAGAGCAACATCCCCCAGAGTGCAAACCAACTCATAGCACGTTGTGCGTCTGCTCGTTCGTGCCGTAATCGTAGTTCTTGTAGCTCTCTGCTAGTTTGTAGCTCTTCGTCAGTAACAATGCCATCGCCATCCGCATCGTATTCGGCGTATTCAGAGTCTTCTTCTAGTTTTTTTGCAGCCATTAGTCGTATGTCTTTGTGTTTGCGTTTACTCGTTTCGGTATGCAATACGCGCTGATATTCGTCTGCCGCTGCACCGCGCGATCCTTAACCAAATTAACCTTACCCGTCTCAACCCACTGAGCAAACTGATTGCATCTCTGTATGTTGCGGAAATAGAACTGATCAGCAATTGGCTCACCCTCAACAATCACCACTAGCAGAAAGGCCATTATCATCCGTACACCTTCACCATAATTGCAAACCCCGCTGCGATTATCATCCCACCAATAAGCAAAGTGGTGCCTCCTACTAGGATCTGGTTGGTCAGATGTTGTCGCGCCTTCTTTTTACGAGCAATCATTCTCAGATGCTCTTGCCTGTCCTGTTCTTGTTGGGCTTTTGCGGCCTTAAAATCGTCTAACAGCTTTGGGTCTGCGATGAGGAGCAAATCGTGGACGCTCTGCCAGTGCCGGTCATATTGCCTTTTTATCATTTGGAGCTTCAAGATTTCATTCTGAGTAAGAGGCTTGAAAGTGCTTTGTCGGCGTTGCGCCTCAAACTCTGTGATGCCCTCTCCAAAGTCCGAGATCATCCCCATTACCTGATGAACACCCTGACCTGTTTCGTTGCATTGAGCGATTAACCCGTTAATGGCAGATAAGGTGGCTGTAGCCGCTGCAATGCTTTCAATTACCATTGGGGGTCACCCCATGAAAAACTGCGGCAATGCTGCCGCTGCAATCAATGCGTACAGTCCGTAAATAAGATGCTCTAGGTGCTTAAACTTGGCAGAGCCTTCTGCAAGACGCTCTTCGATACGCTGGTAGCGCAAGGCACACTCTCGCTCATGGGCGTTGACTTCGTTTAATGCTTGTTCGCCTTTGTCGCTCATACCGATACATTCACTCTCTGGGTAGGCGCTAGTGGTTGCGCTTCTACCTTGTTACCTTCTTTGGTGTACATAGTCGGTATGATTGTTTCCACCGCCTCGCGCACAGTCTCGCCTTCAGCGCCTGTCCTTAACCGCTCTTGCTTTTGAACTGCTACCTGCTTCCAACTAACTTGAGCAGTATCATTAATGCTGATGTCCATCTTGCTCACCCTCTACAGGAAAACAATTGATATTGGCGGCTACTGTTCTTCGCTCGCCTTCCCCCTGAAAAGGGTAGACCATATGTTGCATCCAACTCGGAAACATATATAGCCTCCCCACCTGCGGCCTCACTACGACATTCTGCGTAGGTTTAAGCCTTTCTCTATCCCATGTGCTCGACTGTCCGTAGTTGAAACACAAACAGCCATCTGACTCACCAGAGGCGTTATACAGACCATATTCTTGCGATCCCGGCCTTGGCCCCTGCACTATCTGTGGCGGCACCTTAGTCCATGTCGTACAGCTAATACCCATAACCGTCTTCGTGCCGTGGTCATGGATGGGGTTGTAATCCCCCTCGTAACTATGCACAGACCATAGCTCATCCATCTCGACGTTTCTGTTGCCGTCTAGCAACTGACCAGACTGGGCCATGAACTGGTTAATATACGTCACGCCCATCTCGCACAAGAACCTAGAAAACGGTGCAAGCCTTGGATCTTCGTGATCCATAACAAGCTGCTCACCTGTCTTAATCTGACCAACTAGCGTGTGCGCTGCGCTGACCTTATCGTCTTGCGTAACTAGCTCATCAAGGTAGTCGTTACACGAATCAACAAACTCTGTCGGGATGTCCAGTTCCATCAAAAATACCGATGGAAGCGGGTGCATCTGATACTGAATCTCAGCCATTTATCGCTTCGACAGCAGCTTCTTCCTCGCCGTCTTCTGGCTCTTCTTCTGGTTCAACCAACTGAGCATCAGCTTGCACTTTGATCTTCATCATCAAAGGCCATGTGCCTGACTTACTTGGCATATCACCAAGGATTGCTAGGATTGCGTTGATCTCGTTTTCTTCTAGGTTGATTTGCACGGTCTATTTTTCCTTATGGTGTGTATGCTTTGGCTGCGGTAACAGCCGAGTCGATGGCACTAAAGTCTTCTGAACCCCAATCGCCTAGCGCCTTGCCGTACTCTAAGTATCCAGCACTACGCAGTACACGCTCTTGCTTTTCAGCACCTGTAAGATCGTTGCCGAACTCGTTATCAGATGCCAACACACTGGTGATGACATTCGCGCCATCCAACATGGCTTGATACATTTTGGCTTTTTCTTCGTCAGTACGGGCTACTGCTTCTTCAGACATGATGTCCTCCTTATGATTCTAATGCGGCTACACGCGCCGTTAATGCAGTAATAATTGCGTCTTGGTCTTGGATGGCTTTGACAAGGATCGGGATGAATTTTTCGTACTGAAGACCGTACTGTTTGCCATCACCCGATAGCGATACCGTAAGGTTTTTCTTTTCTGCAATCTTGTATCCAGCCGCTTCCTCGAGCGCCAACACAGATTGAGCTTTGAAGCCAACGTCCATCCAGTCTTCTTTGTGCGTACCGTCTGGCGTTTGTGCGTCTAAATCGTAATCATCAGCGTATTTGTCGCCATATTTAGAACGCTTGTCCCAATAATATGTGACAGGTTCTAAGGCTTTTACAAAGTCCAACCCGAGGTCTAGGTCAACAAAGTCAGTTTTGTCGCGTTGATCTGACGCTACTGTTAAAGCTACTTGAATGTGAGCACTTGTAATATTTTCATCAGCTATATGAATTTCATTACTGTGAGTAGTTACAACACCGCCGGGGCTTCCTGTGCGTCCTGAGTCATGGCCTAAACATAAGTTATTGGAGCCACTTGTAAGATCTTCTAACGCAAATATACCTATAGCGGTATTGTCATTTCCAGTAACAACAGCATCTCCCCCTGATCCATACCCGACAAAAACATTGTTAGACCCTGTAGTCATTTCGTCGCCAGCTAGACTGCCGATGAGAGTGTTACGGACTCCCGTGGTGACTGCATCTCCAGCAGCGTATCCAATAGCTACGTTGTATGCGGTTGTCGCGGTAGTGAAGTTTTGGTTTTGAAGTGCAGATCTGCCTAAAGCTGTTGATCGACTTCCTAAACTATCTGCCGTGAGAGCGTTGTAGCCCAAGGCAACATTGTTTGAGCCTGTTGTGAACGCATCACCCGCAAGAGCACCGATGAGGGTGTTGAAGGTTCCTGTGGTGACTGACAGACCTGCGTTAGTGCCCACCGCTACGTTGTAAGCATTTGTAGCTGTAGTGAAGTTCTGAAGCTCTAAAGCGTTTAGACC
>Ga0208919_1000136_pt1 | contig 52037 bp, 80 predicted proteins | sample 4_EtaG_FD_184076 | JGI IMG/M metagenome (GOLD analysis project Ga0208919, IMG submission 184076) | Marine viral communities from the Subarctic Pacific Ocean - 4_ETSP_OMZ_AT15127 metaG (SPAdes) (version 3) | ecosystem: Environmental > Aquatic > Marine > Oceanic | place: Pacific Ocean | collected... | reverse complement strand
AGTCTCATTGATTAATGTAATGTATGAGCGAAGAAATATTAGAAGTGTTATTGGCAATATTAGTAGTGTTATATTGGAGATGGCTATTAAGATATGTCCGCAAACATTAGACAGATATCATGAAGAAAACATACAAAGAACAGAAACAATTATTAAAAGAAATTTTACAACAAGTTAACACAAAAGAACTTATAGATAAAGAATATGTACGTAACGAAAGGGAACATCTTTTGAAGAAAGAAGTAGAACGTATATTTGACACGTTTAGATTATTAGTATCGATATTACTATTACCATTATTAACAATATTGTCTGTCGTCCCACTAACAGCATTGTTAGTTTTATTATGTTTATTTATTATGAAAGAAATGTTATTAGGTATGTTTAGATTAACTACACTACCATTTAAAAAGTTATAAAGGAGAAAAGGTTATTATGGTAAGAACAAAAAGAAAACCTATAAAGGTAAGAACAAAAAGAAAACCACGTCAAGTCAAAGAAGTTAGTTTCTTTGAACGTGTGGTAAAGGGTGGAAGAAAAATCTTCTCACCAGCACCAAAGTCTTAAGCAGCGACTATGTTGATGGCCCGTTCGTCTAGTGGTTAGGACTCAGGATTTTCATTCCTGCAACAGGAGTTCGATTCTCCTACGGGCTACAAAAAAAGTGCTTGACACATATGTATAAAATGTAGTATATTCTGTTTAAAGACTTGTGTCGTGGTTGACACGAAGTATGGGGCTGTAGTTCAGTTGGGAGAACGCCTCCCTTGCACGGAGGAGGTCGCTGGTTCGAGTCCAGTCAGCTCCACAAACGCCAGAGTAGCTCAGTTGGTAGAGCAAGTGATTTGTAATCACTAGGTCGTAGGTTCGAATCCTATCTCTGGCTCAAGAATTTGATAAGGAAATTCAAATGGTCAATTCAAATAGTTTTTGGTATTGGGATAGTGTAATACCAAAAGAAGAGTGTGATAAAATAATTAATTTATATCCTGATAAATGGGTAGATGCTAAAGTACATACTGACCGAATAGAAAGGTCAAGAGATTTTGATAGAGATATTGGACACGATATAAATACTCGTAATAGTCAAGTTATATTTTTTAGTGATAAGTGGGTATTTGAATTAGCTTATAGTTTTATTAAATCTGCCAATGAACAGGCTGGTTGGGAGTATGATATAGAATCAATGGAGAATCTACAATTAACCAGATATGAAACTGAGGGATTCTATGGATGGCATTCAGACGGCCCAAGTGACAACTTTGGTAAGTATGATAGACCTAAAGATGATTTATTGAATGGATTGATTAGAAAATTAAGTATAACGATTTTATTAAATGATGATTATGAGGGTGGTGAGTTTCAATTTAAATTTGCAAATGAAAAGATGAAAGGTTTAGATAAGGTAGGTCATGGATTAAAAACAAATACATTAACACCACCAATGAAAGGTACAGGTTCAGTTATTGTTTTTCCATCTTATCAATTACATAGAGTAAAACCCGTAACAAAGGGTATGAGATATTCATTAGTAGGTTGGGCGTGTGGCCCACCATTTAAATAGAGGGAAGTATGATTGAATATATTTTATTAGGTATATTATCACCTATATTTCTAAACTTGATGCACTTAGTTCTTGGTATCTTTGTGGTAACACAACGTGGTAGTGTTATGAGTTTAGGATTTACTGGTATTAGTTTCATAACTAAAACATTCGGTATGATGTTTTTAACTTGGTTGGGTGTAGGTTATTTAGGTTTGGATATGAAAGTATTCATACCTTTACTTGTATTCTTTTGGTTCTTTACCCATGTGGTAGAGGCATTTGTAATACAACACTATATACAATTAAACGTACCCAAAGCATTACAAGATTTAAATGATAGATGCCGTTAAGTAGATATACTAAAAGACATAAACGAACCTTTGGTAAAAAGAAAGAGAAGTGGGATGGTAACTTTAGATTACCACCTAAACCAGATAGTTATTATACGGAAGTAAAAGGACAATGTAGGTGGTGTGGTAACATGATTGTAAAGGAAGATGGTACTATTAATGAAAGAAAGAGTTGGCATAAAGATTGTGCTACAGAGTATATGTTAATTTATCATTCACGTGAACAGAGAGCTCACGTTAGAAAAAGAGATAAGAATGTTTGTAATCATTGTGGTAAAGTTTCTCGTAAATGGGATGTTGACCACATAAGACCTTTAGTGGAACAGAAGCATGTAAAGGAAGAAGATTTAGATTGGAGTTATTATAGTTTAGATAACTTACAGACATTATGTAAAAAGTGTCATAGAATAAAAACTAATTCAGAAGTCCATCTAAAGGGAAAGAAAAAACCCTTAAAATATAAAACACATAAGTTTATAGGAGAAGAAAAAAAATGAGAGATAGATTACTTAAAGCTATAACTGAGTATCTCAAGGGTGGGATAGCTAAACATAAGGCCAACGTTGAAGTGTATCTGAACCAAACAGTTGGTATTGGTGAACACTCAGATATAGTATCTACTATTGAAAATGAACTTGAGTTATTATCAGGTTATGAAGATAAGTTAGAAGTATTGAATAAACATTTTCAACTAACAGACCAGTTAGGAACTAAGGAGTTATTAAATGAAAGAACTAAAAGCAAATAGAGTACCACCTGGTGATAGGTGGGCAATGGTAGATGGTGATGACCAGATATATGCATCACTTACTGAATTACTAAATGCAATCTTTATGGAAACTCAGATGACTGATTTTTATGTTGATGCACAAAAGGGTGAAGTTCATGTAGAGGATGGTAAAGAAAAACCACCTACTATTAAGAAGTACTCACTCTATGGGGAAGAATATTAATTGAGTAAATTAGTAATGGCTATGGTCATATTGGTTATAAGTAATATAATGGCTTGGTGGCAGTTGAATGCACAATTCATCGAAAAATTTAAAGGTCATTGGTTTTGGAGTTCGGGAGAATGGATGTCTATCTTTGGTATACCAGTAGGTTATGCATTTTTTCATGCATCAAAATTAAGTTATGAACATTTTGGATTCACTTGGAATATTCGTATGATTGGATTTGGATTAGGTACATTAGTCTTTGGATTGATGTCGTATTTATTTCTGAAAGAAATCCCTACACTAAAAACTGCAATCTGTCTTTTATTGGCGTTATCAATAATCTTAATACAGGTAACAAATGTGATAGGTGAGTGATGCCGATAAATAAGAAAGCTGATGAAAACCTACCACAAGATTTACAAGATACAATTAATACGTTTATCGAGCAGGCAAATATCATAGAGGAATATGATTTAGATACTATGCCTATGGAATATTTTGCAAACCTAATAGAGAAACTAAAAGAGTATCATGAGTATCCATTGATTATGGATTTATTAAAATCAGTTGAAGAAGGAATGATAAAGAAATGATTGATTATATATTGGCCGTTCTTATACTTGGATTTACGTTTTATCAAATAAGAAAATTTTTAAATGAAGAGGATAAATAGAAATGATTAAAGAATCTAGCCATTTTTTCAAAGATAATATAGCTGATGTACCTGACTTTCCTAAAGATGGGATTAATTATAAAGACATATCTCCAGTAATTGCAATACCACATATGTTTAGATTGGCTTTATTGAATATGCTACAAGGACACAATAACGAATTATGGGCAGGTGTTGAGAGTAGGGGATTTATATTTGCTGCAGGTTTAAGTGGTGTTAATGGTGGTGGTGTGTTGATGATTAGAAAAAAAGGGAAACTTCCCCCACCAGTAATCGGTAAGGAATATAGTTTAGAATATGGCACTGATACACTTGAAGTAAAACCAGCTGGTGAAAGGAAATCAGTTGTATTGGTAGATGATGTTTTGGCTACAGGTGGAACATTAAAGGCTTCATATGATGTACTGAAACTAGCAGGATATAATGTTCTCGGTATTGCTGTATTCATTGATTTACAATATTTACATGAAGAGGATTTCACAATAGATGGCCACAAAGTTCATTCAGCTGTACAATATAAAGAGTTGGGAGAACGATGAATAAAATAGGATGGAGAGGACAAAAACTTGGGTTTCAAGAGGTGGAGACAAAGGCACGTGAGTTGGATAAGAAACCACTTATAGTTTGTGCACTCGAACAAGAAACTCAAGGACAACTTGAGGACTACGATGTTTTATATACAGGTGTTGGTAAAGTAAATGCAACTTACGCATTAACAACTCACTTTGGAAAATATGGTTCTCATATTCCATATGACTTGGTGATTAACTATGGAACAGCTGGTAGTGGTAAACTTCCAATTGGAGAATTAATAGATTGTACTAAATTCATACAACGAGATATGGATGTTACGGGTCTTGGATTTATGATACATCAAACACCTTTTGAACCATTAGTGCCAATTGCGTTAGATTTCTGTCACGTAGAGTTTAATCCTATTGGTAGAAACGAGTGGTGTGCAAGTGGTGATTCATTTGTAAATAATAGAAACTCACCGTATACTGATTATGTAATTGATATGGAAGCTTACGCATTAGCAAAAGTATGTTGGAAACGTAATGTGGATTTTATATCTTTTAAATATATTACTGATGGAGCTAACGAGTCTTCTGGAAAAGATTGGGAAAGTAATTTGGCAGATGGTATAGTAAAATTTAAAGAAAGGGTTATTGATGAGTTGGAAAGATAATACAGTTTATAATCAATCTGATAATAAGGTTATGGTCAGAACTAATGGTGATTTGATTTATGTCATTTGTAAATCACAAGAAGAACAAGATTCAGTTGTAAAATACTTATCAACTGAAAGTTGTAAGTTAGAAGACTATGAGGTTTGGGAAGATGAAAAAGTGATACTTACGTTCAGAGTCCATGATGGAGATGAAAGTGAAAAGGTTCATTTGAATTAATGTTTAGAGAAACTCGTAGACGTTCATTAAGAAAATCTATTGGATGGAGAGTGATAGCATTCAGTAACACGTGGATGATATTATCATTAGGACTTACTGATATACCACTTTATAATGCCATCATTATGAATGTATTAGGTATAATTTATTTTTATTTATATGAAAGACTTTGGAACAAATCACAAAGTGGAAGATACGTGGAGTAGTATTATGGAAAATATAATAGCACAAGTAAAAAAGAATAGTAGAGAAGTCATTCGTATTAGTGAGAAAGAATATGAAGGATACAAGTTTATAGACATGAGAATTTATTACCAAGATAAATCAGATGGTAATTGGTATCCAACTAAAAAGGGAATATCACTCACACCCAATACAGTACCAGAAGTCATTGAGGGAATACTAAAGGCTATGGACGTTATGGGATATGGAGAAAAATGAAGACTGATTTGCAAGGTGTTTACGTGAGAAAACCTAAAAAGGAGTTTCACCCTATAAAAGATAAGTCCGTTTATATAATATTTCATGGCAAGGCTCTTGGTGATACTTTAGCATTTTTCCCATACGTAGAACAATTCAGAATAGAAAATCAATGTAGAGTAAAAGTATATCTACCTAAACAAGAAATGATTCAATACTTTAAACCAGTTTATCCTGAGATTGAATTTCTTAGTGAAGAGAAATATATAGACCACTTTGATGAAAAACAAATATGTTTCAGATTACCATTTGATGCAGATAACATACAGACATTTAAAGTAGGGATAGGTTGGGATGGAAGACAACATCAACCTATGCAAAAAAGTATTAGTGATGTATTGGGTATGGAGTTTCGAGAAGGTAAGGATGAATTAAAACCAAGACTATCTTTTAAAGATCACGGTAGACCCATGAAAGAAAAGTATGTTGCCATTGGAGTACATTCTAACGGGCCTCAGATGAAGTATTGGAATTATCCAAGAGGTTGGGAATATGTGGTTAAGTATTTAAATCATAAAGGTTACAAGGCATTAGCAATAGATTTACAATATAGTAATAATAGAGGTGAGTGGATACAACACAAACCAGGTGAACCAGAAAAACCTAAATGGGTAAATGAACCACCTGATAATGCTGAATTGGCTCACGATAATCCTTTAGATGTGACGATGAGTAATATAAAACATTCAGAGTTCTTTATAGGATTAGGTAGTGGATTAAGTTGGTTAAGTTGGGCACTTAATAAGTGGGTTGTTATGATTCACGGATTCACTAAACCCTGGTATGAGTTTCAAGATAAGTGTGTTCACGTACATAATGACAAAGTATGTACAGGTTGTTGGCATGTTGATTATGTTTTAAATTTAAGAGAGGATTGGGAAATGTGTCCTGAACATAAAGGAACTGATAGACACTTTGAGTGTTCAAAAGAAATAGATCCACCAATGGTATTTAACGCAATAGATAAGGTAATTAAATGTTTATAAATCACAAACACAAATTCATATTCATTCATATTCCAAAGAATGCTGGAACAAGTATTCGTGGTTCATTCAGAACTGAAGGTTATGATCAAAGGGTAGTTAATAAACAATACCCACATGATCCTTGTAGTAAGATTAGAAAGTATTGTGGGGAAGAGGTATGGAATACATTCTTTAAATTTGCTATAGTTAGAAATCCATATGATAGAATGGTTAGTTATTATCACTTTCATAAATCATCCCAATATAGATTTCCTGCTAAGGCAAATACATTATCTTTCGAGGATTGGATATACAAGGGTTTAGATAGTAATATGAAAAAGAATCAAACTTGGTATCTTGATGAGGAATTAGATTACATTGGTAATGTTGAATATTTAGAAAATGATTGGAAATTAATTTGTCAAGAGATAGGTATTGAACCATATGAGTTACCAAGATTCAATGTATCAAAACATAATGAATGGTCATCTTATTATAATGAAGATACTAAAAAGGTTATTAAGGATATTTTCCAAGACGATTTTGAAACATTTAATTATGACTATATATAACTTTCCCCCTAAAGGGTACATATACCAATAATATATATAAAAAAAATAAAAAAAAGCTTGACTTTTATTATATTTTTTTGTAAGTTTACAATATGAAAAACACAATAATATTCGACCTTGACGGAACTCTCGCTATAATTGATAAGAGACGAGAAGTTTCAACTAAACCTAATGGTAAATTAGATTGGGGTAAATTCTTTAACCCATCTAATATTAAGTTAGATAAACCTAACCCACCTGTAGTTAAGATGGCTCAGTTGTTTGCTGAACAAGGATTCAACATCGTTATCTTTTCAGGTAGGTCTAATAAGACCGAACGTTCTACACGTTCTTGGTTGACTAATCACAATATCCCATTTCATAAATTAGTTATGAGAGATTCTGAAACTGACCACTTCACACCAGATTGGGTATTGAAAAAAGATATGTTAGATGAACACGTAGATATCAATGATGTCTTTCTTGTGGTTGATGATAGAGATAGAGTTGTACAACTTTGGAGGTCTCTAGGACTTACTACATTCCAAGTAGCTGATGGTGATTTTTAGTGGAGTGTAAGAAGTGTGAAAATATCATAAGTGAACAACGTTACCAATTAGGTTATACTGAATGTTTAGATTGTAGTGAGGTAGAGGCTTACTCAGCTCATACAGTTTATCCACACAAGACGGGTGGTTATGTACAACCTGTAAGTAAGACTGCATCTAACAACTTAAAAAAACTTGATAGACGTAGTACTGGTTCAACTCGTCAGGCTAAAGGTATATATTCAGACCAATCGTGGGATAGGTGGTTAGAACGATACTGGCACAATCTATATAATCCTAAACCCAAACGTAAGGTTGTAAAGGATGTATGTACAATCAAACATATTTCTACAAATGAGATAAATGAAGAAGTGTTAGAACACTATTCTAAATATGGTTATGAGCGTACTCACAATCATATTCGTAAGTTATTATTTGAAGATAAAATTTCCTTAAATATGAAATCTAATCTGATGGACAAAATAAACAGATTACAACTCATGACGAGAAGTCAAAGAAAAAAACTTTACAATATTTAATAATATGAAAGTAAACCTTAAAGATTTAGTTTATACTATACCCAACGCAATATCAGATGATATGTGTAATCATTTGATAAATCATCATATTAAAATGTGTAATCGAGGATTAGGTATTCCTATCGATAGAAAAGATGATAAGAAGGGAATCGATATTAAAATAAGTACCGATGTTTTATATGAACATCATGGAGATCCTGATGTAATTAAAGAACTAAATTCTATAATTAAAAAACATTTTATTAAATATGGTAATATGTTTGATAGTGAGAATTTTAGTTTGACAGAAATTTTTAATATCTGGCCAAGAACAAATTATAATATATTACAGATTCAAAAATATGATACGGGAGTTGGGGGCTATCCAGCTTGGCATATTGATAAGAATTATGAGTACCCATTTCATAACAGAGAATATGTTTATATGTTTTATTTGAATGATGTTGAAGAGGGTGGTGAAACTGAATTTTTGTATTTAAACAATAAAATTAAACCAGTTAAAGGAACACTTGTTTATTTTCCTACACACTTTCCGTTTGTACATAGAGGAAATATTCCAATAAGTGATGACAAGTATATTATGACTGGTTGGATATGTGAGAAGAAACCGAATGAAAAAACGATTTAATAAAGTATCTACTGAACATTGGGGCGCTAAGACAGGTGATAAGTTTACGGTTATAAAAGACCATCACGAAGTTAATGGTGATTTACCAAAAGATAGTATAGTTATCTTGATTGAGATATCACACTTCCCAACAATGTATAGGGTTAAAGATTTAGAAACATCAAGATTATATACGGTACCAGTTCATACTGTAAAGAAGATGATATAATGAACACCACAATGTCAAGAGAAAAGTTGTTAGCTCGTGGTTATTGTTGTGGATTGAGTTGTCAAAATTGCCCGTATGATCCACCACATCAAAAAGGCAATAAGACTGTGAGACCAATGAAAAAAAGAATCAGATTAGGTTCTCATTCTAAAGGTGCTAAGTCAACCCATTGGGATATGGATTATATGACTACTGAAGAAATCGAAAAATTATTTAAAAAAAATGAAAAAAAAGCTTGACTTGTATTAGTTTTTTACCGTATATTCAGTTATGAATTGTGATAAATGTAAAAAGATAAAAGCCGTAGTTAAGTACAAAAATGGTAAATATTGTACTTGGTATTGTGCGAAAAAAAAGTAAAAAAAAAGCTTGACACGTATTAGTTTTTTATCGTATATTAAGGTATGAAAAAAAGGGAAAATATGAAAGATTCAAATTTCAAACACTTTAACCCAATGGCTCTTCGTGAGAAATATAGTGTTGGTTCTACAAAAAGAACTAATCCGTTTTCTTCGTTTTGGGCAGATAACGATTGGACTTCTCGTAGAAGTGAAATACTTGACGAAGAACGACCAGTCAAGAAAGGTGTTGACCATGTAGCGTTGGCATCTTATCGTAGAGCTATATCAAACTTTGTGAGTATCGTAACTAACGATTCTACCATTCCTGTTATGTTCCAATCTAAAGGTGATTCCTATACTGATGGTAAGAAAGTTACTATTGGTAGTAAGATTGATGAGAAGAACTTTGATCCTGTTGTTGGTTTGGCTCTTCATGAAGGTTCTCACATTAAGTTATCTGATTTCAGATTATTAAGAAATCTTGAATTTGAGATTCCTGAATATCTATATGAGTTAGGAAAGAATAAAGGAGTTGGAAGAGGAACCGTAATAGTTCACGTAAAGAATATGTTGAACTATGTAGAAGATAGACGAATTGATTATCACGTCTTTACTACTTCTCCTGGTTACAAAGGTTATTATCATTCAATGTACGAAAAGTATTTTCATTCTAAAGTTATTGATAAAGCTCTTCTTACCGATGAGTACACTTCACTTGATTGGGATTCCTATATGTTTAGAATTATTAACTTCACTAACAAGAATCGTAGGTTAGATGTTCTCCCAAGACTTGATGAAATTTATAATGAGATTTTTAAAGTTAATGGTGGAGTTAAAGGTTTAAAATCTACAAGAGACGCCTTGGAAAAGGCGGTTGGTATTGTAGGAACGGTTTATAATTGTCTACTTGATGGTGTTGAAGAAACTGATGAGAATGGTGAGGTATCTACTAAACCCGCATCTGAATTACAAAGTACCGATGGTACAGAACTTTCTGATGAGGAGTTTGAAGAATTAAAAGAGAAGATGGAGAACAACGAAGTTACTATGAGTGGTGGTTCTGATGGTGGTGGAGAAAAAGTAGAACTAACAGAGAATCAACAGAAACAACTTCAAAGATTAATTGATAAACAAAAAGATTTTATAAATGGTGACGTTGGTAAGGTTGGTACTTTATCTAAAAAAGATAATTTGATTGTAAAGACAATGGAAGAGGCTGGTGTTGTTCACAAAGACGCTGGTCAAGGTGTTGGTTCTGATGAGTATGACTACACCAACGGAAAATATATTCCAAGTAAAGGTACAAAAGTTGTGTTCGTAAAGAAACTTACTCAGACCATGATTGATGAAAGAATGTTTCCTTCTATATTACGTGGTTATGGTCGTGATAATCAAGAGCCTATTGAAAATGGTGTTAGACTTGGTATTAAACTTGGTAAAAAATTACAAGTTCGTGGTGAGTCTCGTGATACCAAATGGTCTCGTAAGGATACGGGTAAAATCGACAAGAGATTGGTAGCCGAACTTGGTTTTGGTAATGAGAGAGTTTTCGAAACAACTTTTGTTGAAAGTTATTCAGACGCAATACTTCACATTTCAATCGACGCTAGTGGAAGTATGAATGGAGAGAAGTGGATAAACACTATGACTTCTACCGTGGCAATGTGTAAAGCAGCTTCAATGATTTCTAATGTTGATGTGGTTGTAAGTTTCAGAAGTACTCACGACACAAGTGACCATTATAGAAGTAGAGGTGGAGAAACTTTTCCGTTGGTATTAATTGGTTATGATTCTCGTGTCGATAAGTTTTCTAAGATTACAAGAATGTGGACAGAAATTTATCCTGGTGGAACTACACCTGAGGGATTATGTTTCGAGGCGATTATGAATGAAATCATTCCTACATCGAGTGACAGAGATTCATTCTTTTTAAATTTCTCAGATGGAATGCCAATGTTCAGTAATAGTTCACTTAGTTATTACTATGGAGACGCAATTAATCACACTAAGAAAATGGTTAACGAAATTCGTAGTAAAGGTATCAAAGTTCTTAGTTACTTTGTTGGTGATTCATATCATGAACGTGAAAATACTATGAAAGATTTCAAAACAATGTATGGAAGTGACGCAGAATTTATTGATGTTACTAATCTCATTTCTATTTCAAAAACCATGAACAAGAAATTTTTGGAAAAGTAAATGTTCAAGTGGGTTATAAATAAGTTGTATAAATATTGTCCAACTTGTTCGTGTGGATATAAAATGAAACCAAGTAATTTTAGAAAAGATGAGTATAGTTGGAGATGCATCTTCTTAAATAAATGTGGAACACAGGCATATCAGACCACAAATGGTACTTTACATTGGTTCAAAAAAAGTTAAAAAAAGTGAAAAAAAAGCTTGACACGTATAGTATTTTGGTTGTATATTTAGGTATGAAAATTAATAAAAAAAGGAATGTTTTATGAACAATAGTGTTGTTGTAAAAATAGAGAAATCGGGTAACCGATTTAACGCATGGGATAATGATGGTAAAAAATGGACTTCCCATATTGGTACAAGTACTCGTAAGGGTGCTTTTGATAAGGGTATGGCCCTTGAACGTAGAGAGGGTAAAGGTGGTAGGATATATTGGTGGAAAGTTCCGATGAGTGAATTTGAATCCACTATGGCACCAGTATTCGATACATCTTCAGTTGAGGTTCCAAGTGACCACGCTGAGGTATTGAATTTTATTCATGGTTCTTACAAACTTAAACCTGAAGGTCTTGTGATGAAAGAACTAAAGTGGAAATACTTGGTTCGTTCCGCTGTTCGTGGTAAAAATATGTTGATGACTGGCCCAGCTGGTTGTGGTAAGACTATGGCAGCTAAGTCACTTGTTAATTCACTTGATAGACCTGACTTCTACTTTAATTTAGGAGCGACTCAAGATCCTCGTTCCACACTAATTGGTAATACTCACTTCGATAAGAAGAAGGGTACTTACTTCTCACCTTCACTATTTGTGACGGCTATTCAAACTCCAAACGCTGTGATTCTTCTTGATGAGTTATCAAGGGCTCATCCAGACGCTTGGAATATTCTGATGACCGTTTTAGATAGTGGTCAGAGATATTTAAGACTTGATGAGTCTGATGGTTCTGAAACTGTCGAGGTGGCTGAGGGTGTTACTTTCGTAGCCACGGCTAACATTGGTAATGAATACACTTCTACAAGAGTTATGGATAAGGCTTTGATGGACAGATTTATTATCGTTGAGATGGATGTTTTAACTGATGAAGAAGAACATGGACTACTTCAGTATATGTTTCCTCAAGTTGATTCTGAGTTATTGAAGTCTGTTAGTGAGATTTCTCACACCACTCGTATGGATAGTAAGTCCGAAAGTGGTAAGTTATCTAATGGTATTTCTACTCGTACTTCTGTTGAGATGGCTGGACTTCTTTATGATGGATTTGGATTGGATGAGGCTTCTGAGGTCACGGTTTATCCTCAGTTTTCTGATGATGGTGGTATGGATTCCGAGAGAACTTATGTGAAGCAGTTAGTACAGAAGTATATTTCTGATGGTTCTTCTGAAGACTTGTTCAACGAAGAAGAGATGAGTGACGTATCATAAATAATTATGGATAGGCTTCCGTATGGAAGCACAACGAGGTGGGTGGTTTTATTCCTTTCTTTTCCATCCACCTTTTATTTTCAAAGTTAGGATAAAGGAAATTATATATGTTTGAATTTTTAGTAGTATGTTTGTTGTTTTATATAGCAACTAAAATGAATGATAATAACACTCCGAGATTTTAATGAGTGAGATTTTTCATTTTGTAAAACATTTGTTTGGATTATGTGGTGAGGCACATCCAAGTATTTTAGTAGGTGGTGGTGTTTTTCTCACTACCATAGGACTTTACTGGACAAAAATTATAAATTACATGAAGGATTTATTTTAATGAAAATAGGAATAGATGTAGATGGAGTCTTGAGAGACTTCTGTCAAGGTTTAGAAAAGGTAGTTACAGAACATTATCCTGATTATCTACCAGAAGATTATACAGGTATTAATAATTGGAAACTATCCGATAACTTTACTGTAGATAAACCTGAGATACAAAAGATATATTGGGATGAATACTCAAAAGAAATTATGGGGGAGTCACCAGCTTTCGAAGAGAACGTAAAACAAATGAAAGATATGATTGAGTGGGGACAAGAAGTTGGTATTACTTTTGTTTGTGTTACTTCTCAAAAACCACATGCAAGACATCACACATTATCGTGGTTAGGAAGACACGAACTAAACTTTGATACAATATATTTTAGAAAAGGTTATGAAAAACCAGATGTTCAGATTGATTACTTGGTAGATGACTCACCTAACAATTATAATTATTGGGTTGAAAAAAGAGGTATGTCTGATGGATTTATTTTAATGGACAGACCTTACAATCAACATATTGAAACTAAGAATAGAATTTTTGAATTAGATGATATTGTGGAAATGATAAGTAAGGATACTAAATGACCATAGATAATTTAAAACGAAATAAAAAAGATGGCTTTTATACTTTAAAGAGTAAGACAAAAAAATCAAAAGAAGGGGCATGTAAATCTTGTGGCCACGACCCGATGGTACGTGATGGTTTGTTTAGATATACTACTGATGATATGATGTTGGTTCGTGAATATATTGAAGACCATTTAACAATTTATCATAATCATAGGTCAATGACTCCCATATGGTGTGAAGAGTGTCACGTTCTGATTGAGTACAAAGTAAGGTTAGACCATGAACGTAATTAATTGTCTTAAAGAAGATAATCCATATATAAATAAAAAATTAAGAGAGGTAAGTATAGATGAAGGATTGGATATTGCGAAGGATTTATTCAATGTCCTCAACAAGCGGCAAGATGGTATTGGTTTGGCAGCTAATCAGATTGGTATTGATGCTAATGTTGCTGTGGTTAACGTTAGGAAGCCACTTATATTAATAAATCCAACTATAATAGAAAAGTGGGACGAGATAGACTTTTATGAAGGTTGTTTATCTTATCCAAAAAAAGGTGTACATACAAAGAGATACAAAAATGTAGTAATTAAAACTGCACAAGAAGAAAGTAATTTGTATTTTAGTGGTGAAGAAAATCCAAGTGATGGTAAGGGTAGTTGGGAAGAAGATTCAAAGAAAAAGGAAGATACTGAATTAAGATTACTTGAGACGGTTTGTATCCAACATGAGATAGACCATTTAAATGGTATTGTATGTATGGATAGAGAAGTGAAAGTAAAACCAATTGTAAATCATAACAAGATTGGTCGTAATGAAATTGTTATGATTACTGATGGTAACGAAACAAAAGAATTAAAATGGAAAAAAGCAAAACCACTTGTCGATAGTGGTCAATGGGAAATTTACATAGGAGGCCCAATAACATGAAAAAAGTAAGATGGACAGGTTACGATAAATACTTAGTATTTGCAGACAAAACAAATGTTTTGAAAGGTAATTATAATGGTTATATAAATTTCAGAGATGTAATGGATGTAGTCGATAAATTACACGCAAAACGAAATAACTCATATTTATATAATGGGGAGTTACTTACTTTCGATATCAAACAAGGTGATATTGAATCTTTATATAATTCTTGGCATGAAGGCGAATATAGACGTAGTTTTGATGTTGTGAGAAAAGTCGCTAACAAACTTAACTTTAAAATAATTTAGAGAATGTGTTTCTCTATGGTTACTTAACATGGAGAAATACAATGGGAAAAAAATTAGACGCTCGTGAATACGAGGCTGAGTTAATTAAAGTTTTAGATGGAGACACAATCGATTGTTATATCGATTTAGGTTTCGATTTAAAAATAAAAAAACGTATTAGATATATGGGTATTGATACGTGGGAATCAAGAACAAGAGATTTAGATGAAAAGAAAAAAGGACTCGCAGCAAAGGCAAGAAATAAAGAACTACTTGAATCGGGTAGGTTTAAACTCAAGTCATTCGGTACTGGTAAGTTTGGTAGAGTACTTGGAGAAATCTTTGTATCACCTGAATACGTTGGGGATCATATCAACGAGTGTATTGCTAGTTCTGATAGTCCAATTGATTTATCGTCTGATGGTTGGGTAAGTATTAATGACATTCTAATTGAAGAAGGTCACGCATACGATTATCACGGCGGAACTAAAAAGGATTTTAAAAGTGAAATCAAAGAAGAAAAAGAAGCAGCAAAGGAATCAGTTAAAGAGATATAAGATTGTAGTTCCTTACGCAACTAAAAATACTAATGTGAGTTATGATAGTATTTGTTGGGTGTAGTTACACTTGGGGTTCAGGCCTACAATATGAATATCTATATGAAAATGGTTGGAGTGTTGATGAGATAAATAAAGTTCTACCATTTAATTATCATTTAGAACAATTGAGTTACGACGCAGACGAGTATAGAAAAAAACATAATTGGCCTAATTTAGTTGCAAAAGAATTAAATAAACCTTTTGTAATTGGAACATATACAAATGGTGGTTCAAATTTAACCACTACACTTCCAGTACTTGACTGTCTTAATCACATTTCAAGGGCGTATTCTATTACAACTATTGTTGTTCAATTTACTTCTTGGGTAAGAGACGTAGAGGATGACGATAATTTTAAATTAAAATTTCCATTTAATGGAAGTAGAAAAAATTTAGATTCTACACAACAAGACTTTATGAATGAACAAATACTATCACAAATAAAACAGATAGAAAAATGTTGTAAAGACATACAGTCTCATGAGGATTTAGAGTATGGTCATATGGATAATAGAGATAAGTTTCCATCTTGGTTTGGTTTATCTTGGCAAGAAGATTTGGGGAGTGTGTTAAAAGAATACTATCCTAAAAATTTTATACCAATACATTTTGAAGGAAACACATATAATTCATTTGAACCAATTACTCCACCTGGTTTTAATGAATATGATTCACTTGATAAACCAGGTTTGAGGATATGTGATACTATACCGGGAGTAAAAGATACTCATTTGAATTCTGAAGGATGTAAGGTAGTGGCAAAATCAATTATAAAAAAATTAAAACAATATTAATCGGAGTAAATTATGAAAACAGTAAAATACTTTTCAGCGACGTGGTGTGGGCCATGTCAAACTTTTAAACCCACGATGAAAGAACTGGTATCAGAAGGATATAATATTGAGTTTGTAGATGTTGATGAACAAGGTGATTTAGCTACAGAGTTCAATATTCGTTCTGTACCAACAACCGTAATTATGGAAAATGGTCAAGAGGTTGAACGTTTGATTGGAGCACAAACCAAACGTAGAATGGTAGAAGTACTCGGATGAAGGCAATAGTATTGTTTGACTATCCCACCATTGAGGGTATGATACGTAAAGATACGGTCATCAAGTGTGAAACAAAAATGTTTGAATCAAAACAACATGATGAGAAAGTTAAGGGTACGATGGATACTGGAAAGATAGTTTGGATACCAAAAAAATTGTTACAAAAAATTTGATTTTTCAAACAATAGGTTATACTTATTATATGAATAAAGGATTCGACGCTCAAATGAGGTCGATACATAAACGAACATTAAGGTTCAAAAGAAGTTAATGTTCATAGTTGACTAACGTAACTAAATAGGAGAAATAAAATGACTAAAGTTGCATTTCGTACAGGCATCCCTTATATCGATAGGGATGATTTTTTAACACCGTTTGATAAAATGTTTGACGCTATGGTGGAGACTCAGTTTCCAGATGTAGTAAAACAAGTTGGAGTAAAACCATATCAAGGCAGTGCATACCCAAAGGTAAACGTATATGAATACGAAGATAAAGTTGGTGTTGTTGCTGAGATTCCTGGTTTGGATAAGAAACAACTTGATGTAGCAGTTGAAGATGGTGTATTAACTATCTCAGGCGATAAACATAGTGCTTTCGAAGATGATGGGGCTAAAGTAATTCGTAGAGAGTTAAAACAATCTTCATTCAAACGTTCATTCGAATTGGGTGATATGTTAGATGGTGAGAATATTTCCGCTATTTTCAAAGACGGAATCTTATCAGTATCTATTCCTAAGATTGAACCCGAAAAACCGAAGAAACATTCAGTTAAGATTGGCTGATAAGTTAATTACAATTGAGGATTCTCGGTATTACGTTCTTGGAACGGTATCGGTTCATTCTAAATACTCGACTAACGATTTGAAAAAAATGTATAGTTTGGCCGATACCGTTCTGCGGAACGGAGACCTCTACTTTGTGTGTATGAAATTAATTGATGTTGAATACGAGGATGTATAACTATTTATCTTTATGGATAAAATAAAAACACTTCGTTACAAAAAAACTCGGCAACAATTAAAGTATATACAACTTGAATTAGAAGAAACTCAATTAGTCTACGAAGATTGTCTTGAAAAATTTAACAGAGATTTTAAAGACGAGCTTATGGATTCAAGGGATTCTGAAGAACCTTTAACAGAAGTAGATGATTCACATTTAATAATAGATTCTTCTGTTGATAAAAAAATACTTAACGATATTTACAAAAAAATTGCAATAAAAGTTCATCCTGATAAAAAAACCGGTGATGAAGATAAATTTAAAGAATTAAATGATGCCAACAATCATAATGATTATGGGAAAATGTTGGACATGGCAGAAAATTTGGGAATTGTAATTGAGGATAACGAAGAAAGTTATCTGAACAACACAAAACAAATTAGATGTATTATGAAATCCATTACAGAGATACAAACTACTTTGGCTTGGCAATGGGTACATTCGGAGGATAGTCAAAAAGATGCATATAAGAGTTATATTTTGGAACAAATGAAGTTATAACGATATTTATTATTAACAAACAAAAGGTCATACAATGCGTAGAAAAAATGATGTACTTGACAAGATAAGTACAATAGAAGAAGAGTTAAATAGATTACACGACAGAATACCTGAAGATACAGGTGATGTTCAAAATGATTTATATCTTCGAATTGTACGTGGATTAAAAACTCAAATAGAGAATTTATATAATCTTGTTGAGATAGAAGACGAAGAATAAATAGGAGAAAAAAATGGAACGGTCTAAAAATTTCCACATATGGTTGGGAATATCCGCTCTATTGATTGCTGGAAGTGCTGGATTCTTTTCAGTATTTGGTTTAAGTAAATTATTTGCTGGAGCCGCTTTATCAGTAATCATTATGGCAGGTTCTTTGGAACTTGGTAAATTGGTTACGGCGGCATTCTTATACCGATATTGGGATAGAGTAAATCTATTTCAAAAAACATATCTAATTACAGCAGTATTAACATTAGTATTGATAACGAGTGCTGGTATCTTTGGATACTTATCAAATGCCTATCAAGGTGCAACCGTAAACTTTGAAAAGCAATCTACTGCTTTATTATATAAGGAAGATAGATTAGAACAATTATCAGAAGACAAAGAATTCTTAAAAGAAGAATTAGAAGTTGCAGTCGCAGAACTACCAGAAAATTATAGAACAGCAAAAAGACAATTAAGAGAAGAGTATCAACCAAAGATAAATCAAATCAATACTGACATGATGGAACTCAAAGGTGAGATTGGTGATTTGAAAGTTGAGTTAGTCGAGACGGGTGTTGATGTTGGCCCAGCAATTTATCTTGCTAGAACATTCAATACTGATGTGGATACTGTTGTGAAATTTTTCATCTTTATTCTTATCTTTGTATTTGATCCGTTAGCCGTTATGTTAGTTGTGGCATTTAATCAGGCGCTAGTACTTAGAGAAGAAGAGTTTGGCGGAAGTCCAAAAATCAAATCTAAAAAAAATGATTATTTGATTACCAAAAGAAAAAATTGGTGGGAAGTGTATGGTGAGAAGAAAGATTCTATTTTAAAACGTGAAGATATAGTTGAACCCGAAGAAGAGGTGGTTGAGGTGATAAAAGAAAAAAATGATGATAGTGATAAGGTTGTTAAGGGTGTCGTGAGAAAACTAGGAAAAGGTGGAATCAAAACACAATCTGGCGTTATTTAAAAAAAATCAAAAAAAGGCTTGACTCGTATTAGTTTTTATTCTTATATTCCTATATGAAAAAAATCAAAATGACAGCAACTCAGTTTTATAAACATGAGGCAAATAAAAAACATCGCCTAAAAACTATGAAATATAATATCAGTACTTACTCTAAAGAAATTAAAGAGTTAAAATTTCTTGTTGATAGTAAACGAGCAGATAACTTTACTGCTGAGATGTACAAGGCTCTTGTTCTTGGACGTAAGATAACTCCAAAGATGTTGGAATCAATTCATAAAATAATCAAACGAAACAGTTTTGAAGAACTTGAAAAGAAACGATTAGAAACTCAAAGACTTCTTAGTAAAACTAATATAGTTAGAATGGAATTATCTAACTGTAATTATCACCACATATATATCGCTCGTTCAGAGAATTTTCTAAGTTCATTAGAGGAACAAATACGTAGATATGGTAATCTAAGTCCTAAACAAAAACTAGCTCTAAATAAGATGTATAAAAGATTTTTGAAAAAAAATGAAAAAAAGGCTTGACTTGTATTGCTTTTTTTCGTATATTAGGGTGTTAATTAAAGGAATAAAATATGACTTATGTCTATAAAAAAGAAATGAAACTAGCTCCTCTTGAGGTGGAGTATGTAATGAGTTCTGTTACTAATGAGATTAAGATTGTAGATATGATATATGGTGGTCAACCTACTAAATCATCTTATATGTCTGATGAAAATCGATTAAATCTAATGGATGAATTAGAACGTGATTATCTTGATAAGGGAAAAGAGACAACTTGGTTAGAAGAAAAATTAGATATAGCTCACGGAATATAAAATGAGAAAACAAATAACAAGACAACAATTATTAAAAAGACAAGCTCGTCAAAAGTTTATTACAGAAGGTTTAGGTTTTACTTGGATAGTATTCTGTTGGTTAATAATATTGATAGTAGGGACTATTTAATATTATGGAACATCCTTTAGTTCAAAAGATTATCGAACTCTTTGATGGTGTTCTCATCGATGAGTATGGGTGGCAACACTACAAGGTAAAGGAGAAGGATTACGATATTCGGTTTGATCCGAGTCGTTTAGAATGGGCTTGTGATTGTAAGGCTTTTCAATTTAGATACAAGTTCAAGAAAAAATATTGTAAACATATCTTGGAAGTTCAAGATATGAAATTTAAGGCACGAGTCGAAGGCCGGGCTGGTGCCAGAGTGGTCTAATGGGGTGGATTGCAAATCCATTGTTCGCAGGTTCAAATCCTGTCCAGCCCTCAAATAGAAAGGTATTATGAGAATAAGAGACATAGTAGAAAAATTAGAAAACATTGAACAATGTGCTGATGGTGAGGCATTAGAACTTACCACAAGTTTAATTGATGAATTAATTCAGTTCGATTTAAAGATGGATAAGTTTTTTAAGAACGTTAATGCTGAAGAACACATCCTGGACACTCTTATGAAAGAAGGAATCGAAAGCGGATTGATTGGAAAGGCATAAAAAAGTTATGGGAGCTATAGAATGTAAAAAATGTGGACGTTGGGTTGAGAACGTTGGTGATGATACCATCTCAACTGTATGTTCATATTGTGTTATAGGTATGGTAGGTTTACCTGAAGAAAAGAAAAGTTATACACCAACAGGTCGTCCAGCAGGATGGCACTTTATGAATGAGTTTGTTGACAAGGATGGTAATGTATTTCATAAGGGTAAAGAACAACCTGAATTAAAAGGAACTTTACCACCCACTAAAGTAACTAAAGCTAAGGTAAAAACTAAACGTAGGACTAAAGAACAAATACTTATTGACCGACACAAAAAGAAAAAGGCAGCTTTAAAGAAGGCTGTACAAAAACAAAAAGATTTTTTAAATCACAATATATCAAAGTGAGCAGTTATTGAATAAAAACACTTGTTGGTTTTTCGGTGATTCATTTACAAATGGTGATGGATGTAAACCTGATGAACCTTATTATAAAAAATATCCTAATGGAAAGTTATGGACTACAATCGTTTCAGACAATTTAAATATGAACGAAAAGAATATTAGTCGAGGTGGTTGTTCTAATCAATTTATATTAAGTAATATAGTTTGTAATTTACCTATGATGAATGAGGGTGATGTTGTCGTTGTGTCAAATACAATACCTGCAAGAACTATGTGGTTTGATAATAAAGAACAACGACACTCGATAGTAGAAGAAACTCTTTCAGATGAAGAAAACGTTGATTCAGTTATTTTAAATTATATTACTAAACAATTATTACCCAACCAAAAAGAATGGGGAAGATTTTATATAAAACAATTTTTAAGTTTGATGGATGAACTTGAATTAAGAAATATTAAAACGGTTTTTTGGCCATATACTTTATGGTATCCACCTAATAATCCTTTTCAAACCATATGGGAACACACCGATGGTGAAATACAAAATGGACATTGGAGTTGGAATGGCCACGAAAATATGTCAATACACATCATGGAGTTATTAGATGAGTAAAAATAAAATACCCGATTTAAAAAATGTATTAAATCAAAATTGGCCAGATGCAACTTGGACAGTACCAGCCTTGTTTAATAATGAACAAGCATTGATTGGATTATTATCAGAGATTAAAAAAACATTTGGAGTTACTTTACCAATTCGTTCTGTTTATGGTTCGTATCCTGTAATGTGGAATGGTGGAAAAAGTAATTTAAGAAAATTTACCACAATTGGAAATACACGAGATAGTTTTGAAATGAATTTCGATTTATATAGAATGAATCGTATTGATATTGATGTATCATTTAATAATCCACTTATAGAAGAAGAACATCTTAACGATGAGGCATGTAATTATTTACTTGAGATTTTATCTGGTACAGATAATCCACACAATGGAGTTATTGTTGCGAGTGATGTGTTGTCTGATTATATTAGAAAAAAATATCCTAATTTAAAACAGATTGTAGATTGTATAAAACCCGAATTAGACTTTCCAACTGCAGACGGTAAGAAAAGAACAGTTGAATATTATACTGAATTATCTAATAGATATGATTTAGTTGTGGTTCATCCTGATGATAATTTAGATAAAGATTTATTAGAGGGATTGTCCAAAAATTATCAGAAATATATAATACTTGTAAATGAGAGTTGTACAACTGGATGTGAGGCCAGAGATTTACACTACACGGATGTTGCTAGATATTATCTAAATAATTGGAAAGGTGGTTTTCACTTTGGAGATTTTGAATCGATTGATTCTAAATACAATACACCTTATGGTATATGTCCAGTAGAAAGATATTTTCCAAATACCGGTGTAGAAGTTAAAAGAACTGATACTCGACAAAACCAATTAACAGAAAAAGAATTAAAAGAAATTTATGATATGGGATTCAGAAACTTTAAGTTACATGGTAGAGATTTAAATAATGTGTCTATGATGTATGATGTATCAAGATATTTGTTAGAGAACGAACAGATATTCCCATTGGTATATAAAATGTTTTTAGAGTCACCACTCGTGACCGGTAATTTCGGTCAAGGAACTTATAATTTAAACTAAAACAACAGGAGTAGTAAATGGCACATCCAATATTCGCTAATGGTCAGTATCCAAGACAAAGACCTTTGTTCAAGGAACGAATTAAAGTAAGCGAAATGCTTCAAGGCCCTAAACGTCTTGAGGGAGAGTCACAAGAAGACTATAAAATTCGTAGAAGTGCAGAAAAAACATTACTGAAAGATTATTTGGCTGGTGTAATGATTGAAAACAAAGAGGGTTCATTATAATGAAATCAGGATCAAAAAAATGTAATTATTGTGGGACGATGGCGTCGTCACCATATAAGTATACAATAGTTCCTTCCAGAAAGTATGGTCAATTTACAGACACTTACGTTAAAGGTGCACAGAAGACTAATCGTGAGGACTTAAAGGGAGATAAGAAAGTAACAATTAAACATTATTGTAATGAGGTATGTTGTGAGAAAGATTCACCAACGTTATCCGAGACAACTTACTCGTTTTAAAACTGAAAATTATATTCCACAAGAACATTATACAAATGTTTTAAAGTGGGATAATTTTTCAATGCACGCACAACAATGGAAAACCGTATTAGGTCATTTCTTTCATGGTAGAAAAGATTTAAATTTTCTTGAACTCGGAACGGGTAATGGAATGTGTAGTAATTTTTTACTTGATAATTATGATTGTAAACTTGATACTGTAGATGTAAATGATGTGAATAATGTAGAGGAAGATGGAAAGAAATATTCTGTTATTAGTACAGAAAATTTAAAACCATTTATTGATGAGGGTAGATGTACTTTTAATCAAATGACTACTAAAGAATTCTTACTAAGTAATCAAGATAAGAAATACGATTTTATATATGTAGATGCATCTCACGATAAAGATTTAGTACTTACAGATGCTATATTATCTTTTGATTTATTAACAGAAGATGGTTTGATGATTTTTGATGACTATGGTTGGGGTGAGTGTAAAATTGGGATTGATGCATTTTTAGATTGTTTTGATAAACATATAGAAGTTTTTTATAAAGACTGGCAAGTTTATTTAAGGAAATTATAATGGCTAAAGCAAAAAAGGCACCAAAGGGTTCGATGGTTGATAGACCAAATGGTCAAAATAGATATTGGGATGCTGGTAAAGGTAGTAAGCGTCGAGAGTCCGACCAACAGAAGTATGAAGAGAATTGGGAAAAAATCTTTGGTAAAAAAGAAAAAAAAGATCTTGACAAGTCTTAAAAATTATAGTATATTATAGAGTATTATATCAAGGAGTATTATGCAAACATTCTTACCATATGAATCTTTTGAAGAGTCAGCTTCAGTATTAGATTGGAGACGATTGGGTAAACAGCGAGTCGAGGGGATGCAAATAATCAACGCGATAAGTGGTGTACCGAGAAAAGATGGTAGACCTTATAAGGGTTGGTTGAATCATCCATGTAGTATTATGTGGAAACCATACTTACCATCACTTAAACATTATACCAATGTTATTATACGAGAGTGGATTGCTCGTGGGTACAATAATAATATGGAGTTCTATGAAGTAAAGGATATGGTATTACCACATTGGTTAGGTAATGAAAAAATTCATTCATCACATAGAGCAAATTTATTAAGAAAAGATTTAGAATATTACTCACAATTCGGTTGGGATGAAAATCCTGAATCACCATATGTGTGGCACGATGTAGAGGGTAAGTTCTATGAACAACACGTTGGCACAGGCCAACGAATGTACATTTAAACAAAAGGAGTTATATATGTATTTTGAAGCACAGGTTATATTTACAGAAGAGATACCAACTAAAAATGGAATCAAAGAAAAAAGGACACGAAGAAACTTTTTAGTCGAGTGTGATTCAGTAAGTGTAGCAGAAGCAAAAGTAAACGAACATTTAAAAGATTCACCTTACACGTTTGAGACAAAGGTTGTTAAGGAATCAAAGATTGTTGGAGTAATTGACTAATGAAGACAAAAGCAGAAATGGTATTTGATACCATTGAAACCATATTGTTACTTGGAGCAGGTGTATTACTATTAAAAGTATTAATGGGATTCGTGGATGGTATGGAGGCTTGGGCTGAGTTGGATAGAATGATGAGAGGATATTGATATGGAACCAGTAAATTTAACTTGGTTTTATTTTCATTGTGTTTTGGCACTTGTAATAGTAGTCAAAGATTACAATGGAACTTTAGAAGAGGATTTGAATAAGTTTGAATTGAGTATCGGTATAAGAACTATACTACCTGAAGATTCAACTGAGAACGATCCACCATATTATATATCACCGATAGAAGAAGAACCGATTGACTCAACTTGGATACTACCAGATTCACTAAGGAGAAATTAATGAATAGTTTATTATCAGGACTAATATTGTTCTCAAGTTTTGCTATGAGAACACCAAATGATGAATCAATCACGAAAGATGATTATGAATTATCACTTGGTTTTAAATCTAAGACTATCTATCTCAAACGAGATTGGGAACGTGAGTTAGGACAAAACTATATTGATGATGAGATGTGGTTTACTTGGACACCAAGTATTTTTTATATCAAACCTCAATATGTAAACAAAACTTCTCGTGATTTAAAATATACCAAGCTAGACGCTAGATATAAAAAGGATTGGTTTAGTATTGGTTATACGGGATTTTATTCTGAAGATAAACTAGAACAAGGAACTTCTATTGGTGTTTCTAATAAGAAACAAATCAATTCTCATTTTGAATTGATAACCAAACTTGACGCATATTATTTCAGAGATGATGTTCTTGAAGTAGATAGGTTTGATAAAGAGGCTAATGTTTCATTGAATTGGAAACTGACTAAAAAAATAATACTTAATAATATTGTAGATTACAATGATGTTAAGGGAAAACAATTTTATAAATTTAAGGTCGGTTTTGAGTATTCTTTATAGTTATTTAGTAAATAGCTGGAGAACTTAATGGAACTTTCTGAGATTAAAAATAAGTTGGAACAATCCTACAATGAACAAGATTGGAACATTGTTGAGGAAGTAATAGATTCTTTATCTTATCACGTAGAGATAAATGATTATGGTGATGATGAATGGGCAAATCCTGAAGAGGATGAGATATAAATATGGGGCTGACATTGGTTTCGACAGATGTTATTTGACAATAAAGTGCAACAGAGTATGAGTAGACTCTTAAATAAGACTCACCAAACTCAAATGGCGATACTTCGCTACAAGGGTTGGAAATCGATTGGCACTTAGCCAATTCTGAAATGGGATTTGACAATTTCGTTGAACCTGTTTCTGATTCTCAACCATCTTACGCAAACGCATAAGATACTGAGTTACTTGGTACTCGGTCATAAAATAAACCAAGATGATCAAGTCTTTAGTTAGAGGGAAGTTAGACATTAAAGAAACTACCAGTTTTCAAGACCTGTATATAACTTGACAAAGGTTGTGGATGACTAAAATTTGGAATCCAACTAAGTTGTGAATGACTTTATCGAGAAAACATTTGGACGCGGGTTCGATTCCCGCCAGCTCCACAAAAAATGAGGTTTTAAGTAAACAATATGATATTTATTAATAAGAAAAATAACGAGGATATGATTATGATGAAGAACCTAAGAGAGTTATTAGTATTAGGTTTTGCAATGATAGTTATAGCGAACGGATTTATTTGGAAAGAAATGTTTCGTTCATATAAAGACAAAATAATGAGTGAGTCTTTGAAAAGAACAAAAGAACTTACTCTTAGAAATGAGAAATTAGAATCTCTCATTTCAGAACATAAGCTTGAAGGAATGGATGTAACTGTAACAATGTATCATCCAGTAGCTCGTCAGACTGATTCTACACCGAACATTCTCGCGGATGGAACGCGTATCAGAGTACATAAGGCTAGTGAGTACCGATTTATAGCGGTGAGTAGAAATCTTTTGAAGAGATGGGGTGGATGGTTAGATTACGGTGACTTCATATACCTAAGAGGCACAGATGATAAAGATGGTATGTATCAAGTTAGGGATTCTATGAATGCGAGATTTGTAAATCGTATTGATATATTGGAATCTCCCGGTACTAAACCATACAAGTTTACTAGCGCTCAAATCGTAAAGACAACTAACTTTGTTGCTGGAATTGAAAATAATTAAAAAAGTGCTTGACAATCCTCAAAAAATGTCGTATATTATAGTATAATAAATTGATAGGTTACAACACATTGAGTAAAAACAAACCGTTTTACGAAAAATCCGATATTACAAATCCAAAGAATACAATTAATATCACATATGGAGAACTTTTGCAAAAGAGTTCTGATGAAGTTGATACGTGGATTGATGAATTACGTGATTATGTAATTACCAATTGGGACAAGGGACAACCACCTGTTATTGGTCAAAACGAAGAAGACATTATTAAGAAGTGGAATAAACTTCACGAAGTGAACGTAAATGATTTCTACACAAAGAAGACTGGTGTTATACGAAACTTTAACAAGTTGGCTAGTGGTGTGAATCAATTCTTTCCCACGATGTTAAAGACAAAGATTTCTACGGGCGTTAGTAGTGATAACGCTCATTCCATATATGATATGTTTAGTGATGATAATCTTAGAGATAAGTTTTCCAAGGCCATGAAACGTGGGTTATACAAAGATAGTATGTATAGTTTTGGTAAGACATTGAAACGAAAAGATGTGGGTGATGTAGAGGATTACATTAATAAAATAAACAACGATAAAGATTTCGGTCTCACTATTATTCAACAGAAAAATAAACATCAAGTAAGTGAAAATGGAACGTGGTTAAGTTTTACTGGTACTCAAGTACAAGAATTATTAGATAAAAATATATTAACTAAAGATAATATCAGAACATTAGATGGTGTAGAGTTAGATGATACTATAGTTTTAAAGAATGGTCAAACAAGATATTATCACTATCATTGTAGACAATACAATCGTAATCAAAGAATCTTTCCAACGGCATTACAAATCTTTAGATTGGGTTTGGGACAGCCGGCGGTTAACTTTCCAGCATTAACTGCAAGATTTCTATATGAACATTTTACAGAACATATCAAGGGTGATGTAATAGTGTATGACCCGTCAGCTGGTTGGGGTGGAAGAATATTAGGAGCCATGTGTACTAATAGAACATTACACTATATAGGTACTGATCCCAATCCTGATAATGTTGGGAGATATGAGAATGTAGCTGAGTTCTATAATACTCATTGTAACCAAGATAATCGATTTTGGGGTGATAGAGAAAAGAACACGTATAGCGTATTTACGAACGGTAGTGAAGAGATATATAACAATTCCGAATTTCGTAAATACGAAGGTCAAGTCGATTTCGTCTTTACTTCACCACCTTACTTTAACCGAGAACAATACTCTCAAGATGATAACCAATCGTTTAAGAAATTTTCGGCGTACGAAGATTGGCGTGATAACTTTCTTAGACCGACCTTGACAACGGCGTACAAGATGTTAAAGGATGACCGATATATCGCTTGGAACATTGCCGACATCAAGGTAGGTTCTAATAAACCTCTAATTCCATTAGAACAAGATAGTATTGATGTTATTGAATCATTAGGTGGTAAGTACATCACAACTTACAAAATGTTAATGACACGAATGGTTGGACTTAAACCAACACAAGGAAAGAATTCTGTGAAACATGATGGTAGTTATTTTAAATTTGAACCAATATTAATATTCAAGAAAGGATAAATATGTCAAAAGATAAAGAGATAAAAGTTGGAGATTGGGCTCTACCAAGAATAAGTGGTCTTGTAGAACGAGGAGATCCACCATATCAAGTTAAAGAAATTACTGATGAGGGTAAGTATATTATAGTACAGACGATTGGTACTTACAAACATCAATTAGAATTACCAAAGGAGAAATTAAATAGGTTATGAAAAATCTAACTGAACAACAACTAATAGACAATTATCAAAAATTGATTGATATTGTTGAAGATACGTTTGAGGGTGAACGAAAAGAAAATCTTTTAAAGATGTACAAGTTCTTTGAAGATAGAATCATAGTAGCACCAGCAAGTGGTAAACCAAATTATCATTATTGTTTTGCAGGTGGTTATGTAGAACACGTATTACATATTGTGGACACGGCAAAAAAGTTGATGAAGGTGTATGAATCAATCGGAGCAGTAATAGATTTTACTGAAGAGGAATTGGTGTTTTGTGCTTTACATCACGACTTAGGTAAAGTTGGTGATTTAGAGAATGAATATTATTTACCACAAGAAGATGATTGGAGACGAAAGAAATTAAATGAATGGTTCACTCATAATCCTGAGATGCAATACATGGGTGTTACAGATAGGGCTATATGGTTACTACAACATTTTGATGTAAAGATTTCACAATTAGAATTCTTATCTATTAAAGTTTCTGATGGTATGTATGATGATGCAAATGTTCAGTATTTAAAAACATTTAAACCAGAAAATAGTTTTCATTCAAGTCTACCATACTTGATACATTGGGCTGACCACATGGCCACGAGAGCAGAATATACCGAGTGGAAATATGGTGAAACTAAATCAAAAGAAAATGTTCAGAAGGCTGTGAGTAATATTAAAGATGCTGTATCTAAAGAAGTAAAGAAGATTGAAACAACACCTGCTGAGAAAAAAGAAAACGCAAAGGATTTATTTGACGAGTTATTTGGTGAAAAATAAAATCTTTAACGAGGATTGTTTAGACACAATAAAAAGAGATTTACAATATGACTATTGTTTTTTCTCACCACCCGATTATGATGAATTAGGAATTACACCTATAAAGGATGATGAAAAATATTTTGGATGGATGAGAGACATATATTCTAATTTAAATCCACGTAAAAATGTTGTGACAATTGTCGTTAGTAATCGTAGATATAATAGAAGAACTATTCCAAAACATGAATATGTAACTTCAATAATGAAAGATTTAGGTTATGATTTATTGAATGAAAAGATTTGGGAGAAGTCAAAAGAAATAAATATGTATCGTTATAATTACGCATTTGTTTTGTGTTATGGTAAAAAGAATTTTAAATCAAAAAATACAAAACAATTTAAATACGATATTTGGTTTCATCCATTTGAATCGTATAGAGGGTATAGTTATAATTTTTCTAAAGATATGGTATCACGATGTATAGAAAATTATACAGAAGTAGGTGATGTAGTTTACGATCCTTTCATTGGTGTTGGTACTACTGCATTAGCATGTTTAGATACCGAAAGAAATTATTTAGGTTCTGAGATTGATTCGGAAGTTTATGAACTTTGTATGAATCGAATAGAACAAGAACAAAGGAGTACAAAATGGTTTTAGATATATTATTTGGAATCGCAATAATATCAACGTTAACACTTGGTTATACAACTTGGAATCAATTCCAAAAAGTAGAACGATTAGAATCTTGGATTGAGAATTATTCTGCAAGAATAGTACAAACAAAAAATGTACTTGATGAATTAGATTCAGAGGGTAAGTTCGAATCCGATGATGAAATCGGAGTTGTATTTCAAGGAATACAAGAAGCGATAAATGATTTAACAACAATAACAGAAAAGGAAATATAAATGCCTCGTAAAGCAAAAAAGAAACAATACTTTACTCAAATCACAGAGAACGCTATTATTCGTCATAATAAAGAAACTCGTCCACATATGAGGGAGAGAATTTACAATGACCATATTCGATTTGCATTTGAAAAACTTGCTGAAAACATTATTCATACATTTAAGTTTTATTACTTTGATGTTCCAAGTGAGGATGTGAAGCATGAGGTGGTTAGCTTCCTTTATATGAACATGCATAAGTTCGCTGAGGGTAAGGGTAAGGCGTTTTCTTATTTTAGTATTGTTGCAAAGAATTACTTAATCCTACATAACAATAATAACTACAAACGAATGAAACAACATGATGACTATTCTGTTACTGATTATAAAAGAAATCCGATAACTGAGATGAAATCAAAAGATAGGAATGAAATGAATGTTGAATACATTGAAGTTTTGGCAGACTATTGGAAAAATAATTTAACAACCGTATTTAAACGAAAGAAAGATTTAGATGTTGCGAATGCAGTTATTGAGTTGATTGATATGAAAGATAGGATTGATAATTTTAATAAAAAGGCCTTGTATATTTTAATTCGTGAAATGACGGGCTCCAATACACAACACATTACTCGTGTTATTAATGTGATGAAAAAACATCACACGTCTCTCAAGAAAAACTTTGAATTTAGTGGTTCAATAGACACTAAATTTACAGGAAGTTTTCTATAACAAAAAAGGGGAAATCAATTAAGACTTCCCCTTTTTATCTTTTATCCGATTAGTACTACTTACGGAATAAACCCACCAACACCAACAATGCGACGAGCCCTGCGAACCCAGAATCGCCGAACTTGTTTATGATAGATGTCAGGTTACCGATAACATTTACACCAAAGATTCCACTTCCAAAGATTACTTCAGAAACAGCACCGATGGTAACAAAGGAAAGTAGAAGATGAGCTACATCATCTACCCAACCCTTGACGAGTGTTATGACTTCCTTCATTGGTTAATCTCCCGTTAGTTATTGTCATATGTCGGTTATTTTTCCGACAATAATAACTATTGTATATATTTCTTAAACGATTTCAGTATATATTTATATACTACTATTTTTTGGGTTGCCTATATTTATTAATGTAATAATATAGGTAATCTTATGGCAATAGATTTCGAAGTATTCGAGGGAAAAACCCTTTCAGATGTATTCAAGGACATCTACGATAATTCCAAACGAAATAAAGAACAATTAGAAGTCTTGATGAAAGAAGTAGTTCAGTTTATTAAAGATGGTGATACAGCTGTGCAAATCATTCCTATGTTGAAAGAGTATTTAGAAATCAATGTAAAGAATGATGAACAACTTGTTAAGTTGGCTACAGTTGTTCAAAGAATTGCAACTGCAAATAGTAAGGGTGATTCTGCAGAAGAGTTCGGATTATCTGATAAAGAAAAAGAACAGTTATTAAGAGATATAGAAGACGTTGCCAAGGGAACACAAGACATAACAGATAATATCACAATACCGAAAGAAAATTAAATGGCGTTTATTAATAGGAAAGATGACAATATACTTCCTTCCAAAAAAATTATTTTTACTGCGTCACAGCTTAGAGATTATTTAAAACAAGTAGAACAAGATATTAAGTTTTACGAGTTAGAAATGGCTGAAGTTGTTGAGGTTCATTTGGATGAAAATAAATCTTCATTTCCAAAAACGTCTGAAGGAAACCCAAACTATGCTTATATGGGTGGAATCTTAGCAAGATTTATAACAAGTGAACATGGAAAGCCAGTTGATTACTTAGAAGATTGTAAACCATTAAATCCTAATATTATGACCTATCCTCTTGTTGGTGAAATTGTTTATCTTACACAACTTCCAGGCACGATAGGTAATAAAAGTAGATTTTACTTTAGTCCATTTAATATTACTGGAAGTCCTTCTCGAAATTTAAAACCAAACATTAGTATTCTAAATAAAAGAAATCCTGAAAGGGTTTATCGAAGATATAAATCAGAAGACGAACATAAAGTAGTTGTCAATACCGATAGTGGTGATGACTTTCTTACTGGTTATTATCATCAACCAAAATCATATCCAAGATTAAGACCTGAAGAGGGTGATGTAATCATTGAGGGAAGATTTGGAAACACCATAAGATTGGGTGGTGATAAGGAAATGGAAGAAGAAGGAATTACCGAATCATCTAAAATAACTTTACATACAGGTTTAAAACAAGACTTTGTAAATAAAGGTGGTAAAGTACGTCCACAAAAAGAAAACTTTTTAAGAGATACATCTTCCACGATATCTATTGGGACTATGAATAAACAAAATATTTCTTTAGCATTTACACCTCAAGTAGATAATTTTGTTAAATTTCCTATGTCTGAAATATTTATTAACAGTAATCAAATTATGTTAAATACAAAAGGAGCTGGAAATATTGGACTATTAAGTAGTGGTAATATTTCAATCGGCTCTCTTGGTCAAACCGTAATAGAATCACCTGCAAACGGAGCTATAAAAGTTGGTGGAGATGACGCTTCAGAACCAGGTGTACTTGGTAAAGAATTAAAAAAGGTACTTGATATACTTTTAAAGGCTGAGATTCAAAAGAATACTGCAACCATTGGTAAAAATACAGCAGAGATTTTAGTTAAATCAAATGCTGGAGATATACCAGGAGCAACTAAATTAACTAAAGAGAACATAAAGTTACAAGAACTAAATACGGAAATGACTGGAATGATAGCTAGTGGCCCATATTTAAGTAAAATTGTAAAAGTAAAATAATAGGAGTTATTATGACTAAAAAGGGACTCGTAAAAATAATACGAGAAGTAGTTAAACTAGAAGTAAAAAAAGAAGTAAGTAAGATACTTATTAGTGAACAACGCACTTCAGCGGTATCTTCAAAAAAATCTAAACCTATTGTTAGAAAAAAACCTGTAAAGAAAGAAGTACAGTATACATCTAACACAGCACTAAACGACATTTTAAATGAAACCGTTGGTGGTATTGAGGGTAATAGAACTTCTGAATTTGATGAGTATCCAACAATGGGTGGTGGAGCATTCGATTCAACACGAGCAGCTGAATTGTTAGGATACGGAGATACTACGGGAGCTGGTAATGATAAAGAACTACAACGACAAGTTGGTGCAGTTCAAACTATGAAAGATGCTGGTGTAACTACAGATCAAGTTCCTGAAACTGTAATAAATGCTTTAACAAAAGATTATTCAGCTGTTATGAAGGCAATAGACCAGAAAAAAGGAAAAAATGGCGAATCATTTCGTCCATAGGAATAAATAATGGCGTCAATACGAGAATTAAATGAAAACGATGATGTATTTGTTGGAATTACACTTCCACTTAAACCTGGAAGAACTGGTCATTTTCAACAATCTAAAACTCTAAGAGAACAGGCATATAGTAATTTAAAAAATCTTATATTGACTGCCAAAGGTGAACGTTTAGGACAACCAACTTTTGGTTGTGATATTCAAACTCTAATTTTTGAACCTATCATAGAAACTTCGGCTGATACTATTGAGGAGTCAGTTAGAGATGCGGTAAGTAATTGGTTACCATACATAACAATTCAAAATGTGTTTGTTACTTTTGAAGGTCAAGATAATAACAGAATAAGATTACAAATTGAGTATTCGGTAACCATCGATGAACCAGATTCACTCGACACAATAACATTTAATTTTAATGTAGGAATATAAGATGCCAGATTATGGGACAAATAAAAAATCAATTTCTAAAGAAGTACGATACGTTGGTAGAGACTTTACTGCAATAAGACAGAATCTTATTGAGTTCGCTAAATCATATTTTCCAAACTCATACAATGACTTTAATGAAGCATCACCAGGTATGATGTTTATTGAAATGGCAGCTTATGTGGGTGATGTGTTGAATTATTATGTGGACAATCAATTTAGAGAATCTCTATTACATGCGGCAGAAGAAAAGAAAAATATTTATAAAATCGCACAATCACTTGGATATAAACCAAAAGTATCTCATCCATCAACTGCTGTTTGTGAATTCCGAGTAGAGGTTCCAGCAACCACCGATGATAATATTAATTACAAACCAGATTTAAATTATGCTCCAATCATAGATGGTAATAGTTTATTTGGTGCATCTAATGGTTCTGAATTCAGATTAATGGACGATGTAAATTTTGCAGCATCCTCTTCCCTTGATAGAACAGCTGTTCAAATTTCTAAACTGGCTGATAACGTACCAACTTATTACATTCTTACAAAATCAGGACTTGTAGAGTCTGGTAAAAGAACTTCCGAAACTTTTACATTTGGAAGTGCAGAAAAATTTAATACCATAGTTTTAAGTAATTCTAAAACTGTTGAAATTATATCTGTTACAGATTCAGATGGAAATAAGTGGTACGAAGTTCCTTTCTTGGCACAAGATACTGTTTTTGAATCAGTATCAAACTCTTCAGATAATGATCCTGAGTTATCAACTTTTTCAAATGACACACCGTATTTGTTAAAGTTGATTAAGTCTTCTCGTAGATTTACTACATATGTTCGTAGTGATGGAAAAACAGAATTAAGATTTGGTGCAGGTATTAGTAATAATCCAGATGAAGAAATTATTCCAAATCCAGATAACGTTGGTAGTTCACTTGCAACAGGTTTATCTAAACTTGATGAATCATTTGATCCAAGTAACTTTTTAAAGACACGTGCATTTGGTCTATCACCAAGTAATACTACTTTGACTGTGATTTATACTCATGGTGGTTCAGTTGACGAAAATGTTTTAAGTGGTGAAATAAATGCAAAACGAGTTGTTAATTTTACACTTAATGAAACTGGTTTAGATTTATCTGAAGTAAACGCTACGAAGAATAGTTTAGCGATTACTAACTTAGAACCTGCTAGTGGTGGTTCTGATGGTGAGACCGATACAGAGATTAAAGAGAATGCATTAGCATATTTTAACTCACAAAATAGGGCTGTAACAAAAGAAGATTATATTACGAGAGTGTACTCACTACCACAGAAGTTTGGAAATATAGCAAAGGCATATATAGTTCAAGATGAATCTATTTCAAATCGACAAGTTGTATCGGAAGATGGTCAGAGTACCACAACTGCAGTTTCTAAAATACCTAATCCGTTAGCTATGAATTTATATATGTTAGGTTATGATAGAAATCAAAATTTAGTTAGACTTAATAAGGCAGTAAAAGAAAATGTAAAAACTTATTTGTCACAATATAGATTGATGACTGACGCAATAAACATCCGTGATGGATATATGATTAATATTGGAGTGAAGTTTGCAATAATCACACAACGTGGTTTTAATAAAAATGAAGTTTTATTTAATTGTGTAGAGACAATCAAAAACCACTTTGACATTAAGAAGTGGCAGTTTAATCAACCAATTATCACGAGTGATATTGCATATAAGATTTCATTAGTGGATGGTGTTGCGAGTGTTGTTCCACCAATAAATGATAATCCACAAAAACAATTAGTATTGATAGAAAATAAATATAAATATTCAGAAGGATATTCAGGTTATGTGTATGACTTACAATCAGCAACCAAAGATGGTATTATTTACCCATCATTAGATCCAAGTATATTTGAAGTTAAATTTCCAAACTCAGATATTGAGGGTAGAGTAGTAGGAGACATTTAATGTTTTATTTTGAATATCCATTAGTAGATGCAACACTATATGAGGCGACACCGAGTTCTTCGATAAATACAGGTCTCGATGAAATATTAGAAGTACGAAAAGATATGAATGATAGCGGTACTCAAATTGATGTATCAAGAATTTTAATTAAATTTAGTTACAATTATATTTCTTCGTCTGTACAAGATGGTACTATACCAAGTACTGCAAAGTATTATTTAAATCTATATGACGCAGCATCTACTGAGTTGGCAGTAGAACAAGAATTATACACTTACATTGTCAGTCAGAGTTGGGATGGTGGTACTGGTTACTATAGTAGAGATCCTATTAGAAGTGATGGTGCAAGTTGGAAGTATCGTGATAATGACACCACTAAATCTGAATGGGTAAGTGGTAGCACGACTCAAGGTGGTACTTGGTTTACTTCAAGTATAGGTGGAACTGATTCAGAATACAATGTGAGTGCATCACAAACTTTATATTATGAGACTCAAGATATTAGAATGGATATTACTGATTTGGTAAAGTCTCATATCTATTCAAGTTCTGCATATCCTAATAATGGATTCATTGTTAAGAGACAAAATTTACCCACATCTGGAGGTGCAGTAAGTATATTTGATCCTTCATTATCAAGTGGTTCTGCAGAGGGGGACACAACTTTTTATGGTAATCTAAAGTTTTTCTCAAGAGAAACTAATACAATCTATTCACCAAAATTAGAAGTAGAGTGGGATGATTCAAGTTTCTCGACTGGATCAAGTTGGTTGGCACCAATTTCATCATCAGAATTAGAAAACTTGACAGTTTATTTTAAAAATTTAAGAGATGAATATAGAGAGAAGTCTAAGGCTAGAATTAGATTTGTTGGACGTGAATTATATCCTGAAAGAGGATTTTCATCAACACCTGCAGCACTTACTGTTAAACATTTACCAAGTGGTAGTGGAGCTATGGGACATGGAACTTATTACTCTGTTAAAGATGCACACACTAATGAAACAGTAATACCATTTAGTACTGGTTCACTTGTTAGTTGTGATGGTTCTGGTAATTATTTTAATGTTTGGTTTGATGGGTTCCAACCCGAAAGACACTATAGATTTTTAATTCAAGTCATAAGTGGTAGTGGTGCTGACCAACAAAAACTGATATATGATGATGGATATGAATTTAAAGTTGTGAGGTCGTAATGGCTACTAATTATTTGAGTGCATCACTTTTGTCTGACACATATGGGACTATGTTGACAGCAGACGACAGAGAAAACGAACGACAGATATTATATGCTTTTGAAAATGCAAGAGTTAGTGGTTCACAAATAACTCCTGAAAATCTATTACGAGATGATAATGGATTACTACTGAGTTTTTCTGATTCGGAAAACAATGCAACAGAATATTACTGGCAACTTAAAAGAATACCTAACACAAAACCAAAAATAGTATCGGGAAATATTAATTCTATACTAAAAGAAAAAAGGGTATTTTCAGAATTTCAAAAAAGTGAACCAACTCCTGAACCATCAACATTATCTGATTTAGAAAAAACATTACAAGAAAAAATAAAATTATACGAAGAGTTAATAGCAGACGCACAAGGGGAAGATTAAAATGCCTGACGTAAAGGGATTATCAGACGGAGATAAATCGTTATTAAAATCATCACAAACAACTAAAAGTAATTTTGGTAAAGGTGCTGATTATGCGAGAATATACGTATATGATTACAAAGATGAATCATTAGTAACCACTTTTGATGCACCCTCTTCCGCGTTTCGTTTTGAAGGTAGTTCTATAGATATAAACATCGGTCAACATTTACGAAGTAATGGTATTACTGACGGTGAGTATCGTGTGGTTTATTATTTTTACAGAGCATTGGCTGGTAGTGATGGGACTATTACAGAACGAGGTATTACATATCCAAACAAATATTTTCTTTCAAGTATATCTAAGGATAGAACTGAAGTAGAAATAAGACCAAGTTCAGCAATTAATTTATTTGGATATCAAAATGGATTAGGTGCAGTAAATGGATTTAAATTATTTCAAAATGTTCCTAATGTAAATGCTCAATGGACGTTTTCAAATCCAGATCAAAATGAAGGTCAAATCTTATCTTTAGCAATCGCAGATAATGAACCTGGATTTACAAAAGATATGACAAATGGAACGATAACCATTCCTAAAGTTTACGAAGTAGAGGAAGTTATTCTACCACCAGAATTAACTGCAGATCCTAATTTTGATAAAGACTTAATTTCATATTCGGAAAACCCTACAGATATCCCACCAGTTGAGCAAGGTGGAGCTCCACCTCAACCAGCATCTCCATACCTACATAGTGACGGAAAAAAATATATTTGGACAAGATTTAATGAACCATTGTCAAGTGAAAAAGGTACTTCAGAGTATAGTAATCCTAATATTGTAGCACCATTTTATGGATGGAAAGAAGATGAAACATATGTTTCTTCAACAAAGACAATACGTACAAAAAGGGATTTTGTTGCCACTATAAGAAAGGTATTGGGTAAAACTCAATTACTACTGAGTAAAGATTGGCAACAAGGTAAAGAAGAAATTGAAAGTGAATCTACTGGTGAATTTCCTAAAGTAACAAACTCATGGTCTTCAAAAGTTTCATATAAAAATGGATACATAACATATTCAGAAAATAGAGTTGACGATTTAACCACCTATTTGATGGTTGAGGATGAGGCATACTTAATCACAAATGAGTTTACAGATTCTCAAGGATTTATTGGAATAAAACTCTATGAACCATTATCAGATAATATTGAAGATTCTTCTTTAGGTTATTTTGTAAATGAAGTTTTAGAATCAGTTGAAGATAATATAAAATTAGTTCCGTTCGATAGAAATTTAGATTTAGAAAATTCTACATTTTTACGATTACCCAATTTGGGTTCTACTGATTCACCTATAGAATTTAGAGGGACTAATTTTAAAAACTATAATACTTTAGTCGGAAGTAATACTGATGTAATACAAGATATTGAAGATAAATTAGTCTCTGGTAGTTTGTTAGATGTTAAGGTAAATGTCGATTATCAAAAGAGAACTACTGAATTACAAGATTACAATGACAATGGATTTGGTAATTTTATTAACTTTAGTTCTGCTAAAGAAAGATTGAAAAATTTTAAATATAAGTTAGGACTTATAGAATTTTACACTATGAGTCAAAGTCAGTTTACTAATGTTTCAAGTTCAACCGAAAAACAAGAGTTTTATGAAACTAAAATTGACCAAGTAAAAAATAGTTTTGACCACTATGAAAGTTTTCTTTATAATGAATCTTCATCATATGTATCAAGTTCTGCAGGTCAATTCCATGACACAAGTTGGCCAAAAGAAAATAGTACAAGTCCTTATACATTAGTACCATCAACTGGTTCTGTAGCCGTTACGTGGTATGATAATATGATTGAAAGTGCATCCTTGTATGATACGATGAATGATAATAGGTTAGTAAATAATTTGCCAGGTCATATAAAGTTTGATGGAGAGGGTAATACCTTTATAGAGTTTGTTGATATGATAGGTCAACAATTTGATGAAACGTGGTTATACTTAAAACATTTTACTGACATCAATGATAGACAGGCTAAGTTTTCAGAAGGAATTTCTAAAGATATTGTAAAACACGTAGCAAAGGCATCTGGTTTAGAAGTTGTTAATGGAAATGATTTATTAAATCTTTCAGAATATTTGTTAGGTAAAAACATAGATGATGGTTCACAAACTTATGAAAAGGCACAAGAAGAAGTAACAGAAGAAATATGGAAACGAATACTTGCTAACTTACCTTACTTACAAAGAACAAAAGGTACGACTCGTGCTCTAAAGGGATTATTAAATTGTTATGGTATTCCGAGCACTATATTACGTGTGAGGGAATTTGGTGGGCCAGATTACAACGATAGAGTCAGTACGGATTTACAACGAAGGTTCACATATGCATTAGATTTCAAAGGTAGTCAGTATATAGAACATCAATGGACTACCGATAATTTAAGCGGAAAAGTACCAGAAACAATTGAGTTTAGATTTAGAACACCAAAAAGACAGAACCAAACTATAATACAAAAAGGAAATGAATGGGCAATATCACTTCTCGATGGTGGTGTTACTAATAAAGGAAAGTTGAAGTTTCAATTAAGTGGTTCGAGTGATAAATTTTTTATAACATCATCAACACAACAATTCTATAATGATGAGATGTGGAGTGTGATGTTAACAAGACGAAGTGCGAGTGGTGCTGATTTATCTGATGATAATGTATCACGTGATGTTACTTATGAATTAGTTACAAAACAATATGATGCTACAAGATTGAAAATAAATTATGAAACAAGTTCAAGTTTTTCAACGAGTTCTATAGATTTAAATGGTGCGTTTACTTCTAGCACAGCTGTATACATTGGTGGAAAAGGAACTACATTTGATGGGAATAACTTTAGTGGTTCAATCATGGAATATAGATTGTGGACTGAACCTCTATCACAAAGTAAGTTTGATAATCATGTTAAAACATCAAAGGCTTATAATGGAAACACTACATCTTCTCACGCAGATAATTTAGTTTACAGACTTACATTTGATGATAATGTAGATTTAAGTGGTTCGGCAGGAGTTAGGTTTGTAAGTAATAGTGTGGATAATACAACTTATCCAGCAAGAACAGGTTCACAAAATTCATTTACAGATAATTTTTATCGTAGTATTAGTGAAGTTGAAGAAATGACAATTCCTAATATTGGAGCAATTAGAAGAAACTCAAATAAAATACGAATTGAAGATAGTTTTTTAACTGGTTCATTATCACCTAATACTACTTTACAAGAGTCGTCTTTTGATTTTGCACCAGTAGATAGTAATAAACTTGGTGTTTATTTTTCACCAACCGATATTGTAGATAAGGATATTATTTATAGTTTGGCTGATGTAAATTATGATGATTACATTGGTGATCCAAGAGACCAATTTGAACAAGATTATCGTGGATTAAAAGATATACAAGAATCATATTGGAAAAAGTATCCTAAGTCAAATAACTTTTGGGATTATTTAAGAATATTGAAGTATTACGATAGTGGTATATTTAAGCAAATTAAATCACTATTGCCAGCTAGAGCAAAAACTACTCTTGGTGTATTAGTTGAACCAAATATATTAAATCGTAGTAAAGAAGTACTTGGTCAAATACCTACTTTTGAAAGTAATTATTATGAAAATGCTGGACAATATGATCAAGGTGTATTAGCAACAAGAATCATAAGTGGTTCTGATGATAACTTCCTTACAATTGTGGGTGAGTTTCCATATTATGAGGGAGAAAGTAATATAGCACGTTGGATACCTAAGTCGGGTTCTATTGGAACACTTGCAATGCCTTCACGATATAGTCTAAACGTTACTCAAAGTAATGAGTGGGGAACTAATTATGTTGACGCATCGATTACTGATGGTGATATTAAATTTGAAGAAGTAGTTAATCCTGTTATTACGGCATCAAGATTATCAGAACACAATTTTGAATATAGATACTATTTTGATAGTGCATTTTCTGCCAGCTTACATCCAACCTTTGGAGTAAATCCAATACACATTGGTGCTCTGAGTGGTTCAGCATCTACATATCAACGCTTTAGGCTTGGTCATAGAGCATTTATAGGACATTATAGTCACTCACTTGTACCTTCTGAAATTCAATCAGTAGCGTATGATTCAACTTTGTTTAGGTCATTCTATCAAGCCACATCACATGGTGCTGATAAAAACGATCCTAACTATCCTGCAGTAGAGATAACACTTACAAATCCAACAAGACTTGTTACGGTAGAACCAGGTGAATCACGTTTGGTAGACGATACCAAGGCAAATCCAAGAACTACTGACTTTTATAAAGACGGTAAAACAGGAGAAAATGGTTAATGAGATTAACCTAAAAGAAAATTTAGATTAAAATTTAACAAAACATATATTTATGTATGAGGAAAATTATCGTTTCTCATCTATCAATAGGAGATAAAATATGGGATTTTTAGACAACACGAGCATCACAGTAGATGCTATTTTGACAAAAAAAGGTCGTGAGTTACTTGCACGAGGTGATGGTTCATTTAACATCACTAAATTTGCACTTTCAGATGACGAAGTAGATTACAATCTATGGGACACTGCACATCCTAATGGTTCAAATTACTATGGGGCAGTTATTGAAAATACTCCAATATTAGAGGCATTTACTGACCAAAATCAAGTTATGAGATACAAATTAATAACGTTGAATAAAAACACCAAGAGGATGCCAATATTGAATCTCTCCGCACAAAATACAGATTTAACTTTCGGAGGGCCTGAAATTCCTATCATTGCTCAAAGTACTAACTCCAATGACGATACTTATACTTTTGAGTTGAATGATACAGATGTTGCATTCATGAAGAATGTTGTGAATGGGGAAGTATCATTCAGTTCTACTGAGCAATCAAAACAGGAAAATGAAAGAACTGCAGTTGTTTCAACAAGTGGTGAAGTTCGTTTAGAAGCACGACAATTACGTACGGCTAAATCAGCAAGATTGACTGTTACTGGTAATCAAACTGGTGTAACTAAGTCTATAACTATAACAACTTTAGCAGACCCCAACGCATAATATAAGGAATTAAAAAATGGCAGACGCATATAAAGATTTTACTATAGACACGGATGTAGTCTCAGATAGAACTACGGTATCAAGTGGATTATTTAGTGGTGGAGCTGGAAGTCTTACAACTTTCTATTCCGCATCTACTCAAGGTGCAAGTTCAGCATCTTACTTAAATGTATTTGATAAGGCACAGACAGATTCGACAAGAGAGGTACAATTTGCAGTAGGATACGCACATCATGGTGGAAGTGGTTCAATAGGAAACACAACTAAAACAAATGCTGGTAACAGAGAAACTGCTGGAATGTATAGACAATTTGTTAATGTTCTTTTACCTCCAAACCAAGATAAATTTCAATTTACAAGTTACACTTCTGCTTCTGATGATATATTTTTTGTAGTCATGAATAGGGCTCGTATGAGAGAGAAGATGGATCCAGGTAATTGGGAACTTCATCTCGGAAGTACTTTCCCTCTCGTTAAACTAATTGATGATAGTGGAGCAACCACAACACCTACGGTGAATCAAGCAGGACGTGTTTTTAATATTGTGAGTGGTTCAATCCAAAGTGGAACGGCAGATACATTTCTTACAGCAGCCGCTGGAGGTTCCGTTGGTAATTTCTATCCTGATTTAGGAATTATAATTATGGATGCATCTTATATACAATCAAAAGCTTTAGTTACTACTACAAAGAGTACAAATACTTTTGATGATACTCCATCTGAATTCTTTAAACAAATGAATGGTGCTGGTGGATATTTTGCAGCACGTAGAGAAGAAGAAGTAACTTCAACGATGTATTTCTGTAGAGCGAATAACAAAGAATTTAACTTTAGTAACAATCCAACATTCGCAACTAAATCTGGTGATACTGAGGGTGTGTTTACACAAACTACATTTGAGGGAGATCCTAAAACTTTTGTAACTCAAGTTGGATTATACAATGATAATAGTGAATTATTGGCAATTGCTAAGTTAAGTAAACCTGTTCTAAAATCATTCTCAAGGGAGGCTGTAATTAAGGTCAAGCTTGATTTCTAATAGGGGATACTAATGTATAAATTGATAGACCCCCAAAATATATCCAAGAGGTCTTTTACAACTAATAAAAAGTTTACTGTCACTAACAACGATAGTGCCAGTTTTGGTAATTTTGCTATTAGGGCTATAAGTAGCTCACATCATAATTATGCAACCTCATCGGATACGGTTACTCACATTGTATCTGGTTCAATTTCGAGTAGTTATTACGCACTTCCAACTTATAGTGTTATTAGAAAATTATACTATGAGGATATTCACAGAAGATTTAATACTAAGAAACTCCAAAAAACTGAATTATCTACTACTGCTAATGTATTTAGTATACCAAGAAATCTAATAGGAGAGAGAATAAAACCAGGTAGTGTTAAATTATCTGATACTTCATTAGGACAAACTTTTGACATTAGAGATGATGAAGACGGCAATTTATATGACTATGGAAATTTTTCTGGTAGTTATGCGGCATATAAATCAAGTTCATTTGATAGGTCTCAAGGAATAAACGTTAGTGGTAGTGGTAGTCAAATTGGTAACGTGTTTTACGAACATGGTATAATGACCATAACCGATACTGGTTCTTATAGAGATGTTGGGTTCGGTTCAGCTTATACATTAGACTTTCAGGCAACTCAAAAACATTATGAATATGAATATGTTTGTTCTGTTGGCCAATATGAATTTAATTCCACAATGAACATAAGTGCAACTAAAGATAGAAGTGGTAGTATTTCTATTACTGCTGGGCCTGAAACTGTAATTACTGATATAACAGGAAAACCCATTTTAGATGATGGTAGAAAACAAGTAATATATAGTACATCACCTTATAGTAAGTTACCTCCTGGTTCTGCACCAAAAGGAGAAATAATTTCTAATGGTGGATTTGACCAAGTTGTTTCTACTAATGGTACTTCAGTTTTAGGAGATTGGAGTACTGATGGTACAGCGACACTCTTTACTTCTTCTAATGCTGAACTAATATTATCGGCAAGTGCTGGTAATTGGCCAGCTCATGTTGCTCGAGCATCACAAGAAATAAGTGTTAAAAAAGGAAAAGATTATTTAATAACTGGTAAATATAGACCAGGAACAAGCTTAGCAAATGGTGGTTATGGACAAGTCTATATAGGAGATGATGAATATTTTTCAGGTAACTATAGGGCCATAAGTAGTCAATTGAGAACTACTACTTCAGAACTTACAAGTTCTTGGCAACTTCCATTTCGTGCAACTTCTGATACTCATTATGTTTTACTTTCTATGTTTAGGAATGCACAACACGATGATGTTATATGGGATTCTGTTTCATTAAAAGAGTGGCACGGATTTGAAAGTGGAATTGGTGATTATCAATCATCATATCAGGCCACCGATACATATGAAAATTTTGTAACACACTCGGAGTTCAGACCATATGTTACACAAGTAGGGTTATATGATGAACAAAACAGGTTACTCGCACATGCCAAACTCGGCAAGCCAATTAAACTTGATGACCAATACGATACATCTTTTGTCGTTAGGTTTGATGTTTAACAAATATATATTATATTTATAGTATGTAAATAAAGTCTATACCTTTTAATCTAAAGGTTACATTAATTAGTAAATATTTGGGGAAATGGATGCGCAAGTTTCTATTAAGTCTCATGATAATGGTGATGAGTTTATCATATGCTCAAACACCAATCATTAGACTTTTACAATCAAGAACATATGATACACCAATGTTTTGGTGGAGAGATACCTTAACTCATAAGTTAAGAGGATATTTAGCTGACGATACTACTGGTATGTCAACTGCTAATGCTGCCTCTGGTGTTGCTTATAAAAATAATAACTTTGATGCTTGGAGAGATTCAGTAATGACTATTGCCGTTACACTTGATGATAAAGGAGCAAGTGTTACTGCATTTCGTTTAGATTTAGTGTTTGATAATGATTTAATAACTTGGGGACACGACTCAACACGTGTAGAGAAAGGTGCATATATTAATGGATGGACTGAGGGAGATAGTGCAGCTGGTGCACATTATTCGTATGAAGTAGTTCGTTATGCAGATGTTGGGTATACTGATTCACTAGCTGCAGCTGGTAGTGAGAAATCTGTAAGTGCAGCTAGATACGATTGGTTAAGAATTACAATGGTATCACATAACGGAAACGTTAAGACATTTGGTAATGGAAATAATACCCAAACAGAATTGTTAAAATTACATTTTAAAATAAATGATGTTGTTGATAATTTTTCACCACAATCATTTAGAGTGGCTACTAACTATGAGGGTAGTACAGGATATTATACTTATTTAACTAATGGTAATTATGCTTCTAATTATAAAGTTTATATAGATGGAAATGTTGGTACACAAACAGATGGTGTTGGTAATGCTCGTGGTGATATTACATTACATCCAAAACTTTTAGATGTTGAGGGTTACTTTAGATACGTACAAGGTAAAGGTAGAGCCGTTGGTTCGGCCTTTACAACCGCAACCGAGAATACATATCCATATTGGAAAGTCAAGTTTGAATTATGGGAAAGAGCAGCTGGTAAATCTAATTGGTATAACATACAAAGTATTGCAAATGACGCAAGTAAAACTGACGAAGACTTGAGTGATGATGTTATAGGTGGTGCTGGTACATATTATTATGATAAAAAGTCAACCACTGCACTTCAGACAACTACGGGTAATGGATTCTTAGGTATAAGTTATTACGATTCAACTTATACTGATGACAAGGGTTACTTCAATATTCAGTTACCAAGAAACAATGATTATCGTATATCATTCTGGCCACCTGATGATGATGACGATATAGAGAATCATAACCAAACTAAATTTGATAGAGAGGCCATTACTAATATAAATGATGCAGTTATGTCATTTAATTTCCAATCAGGTAAACATCACAATTATAATAGTGGTGCTGGAAGAATTGATACGTTAAATTCTATTGAATACTTTATCGGTGATGTTGATGGTGATGACAAGTTCTTTTTAAATGACACATATATTTTATGGAGTTATGTATCGGGTATTATGAGTCAATACGCACACCATAGTTATGATGTTGTTGCAGACTCACTACAAGATTGGTCTTCGATTGACAATTTTAATGGCACTAATACAACATATAATTACTATCAGACTTTGATGGCTGGTGATACAAGAAAACAAAAATATGAGTTCACGGTATTTTGGGATAAGAATTTTAATCAGTCACAGGCTCTTACATATGGTGAGATTGAAACAATAAACCCACTTATGAATGATATCGTAACTGGCCAAGACACTTTATATATTAGTTTAGTGGGTAATAATCCTGATGGGGATGCGGATTCCTCACGTTATCTGTATGATGATCCTGTAGATTTCACACTTGACAGTATAGCTTACTTTTTCACTGGTGATATAAACACTACGGGTACAAAAGTTAAGGCTACTATGTCTAATGCAAATACATCTGATCCAGGTTCAGGTATTGCTAACGCTAATAGTTCTGGTTATCAAACATTAAATGGTTCGACATTTTATCGTTGGGCAGGTGGTAGTGCACCAGGTGAACATTCTAATAAAATTTATGATCCTAATGTACCAGGTAGTTTATCGAAATTAACATCTGACATAGGTGAGTATAATGTTAAACTTTCATTACCAAGTGATTCTACTGTTAGAGTTCAGTCTGGTAATCAGATAGAAGTTCCTCTAACTGTTACACCTAATGAGGGTGTTACTATAGCAGCTTTTGAATTTGAAATAGAATTTAAACCTGAAGATTTGACATTTATAGATGTAAAAACTGATGTGTTACCAGGGCCGTGGATGACATATGTAAATGTAGGTGAAGTTGTTGATGGGTGGCAAAGAGTTTCTTTTGGTGGTATGGATTACTCACCAAGTAACGCACCAGAAAGATATTTAATTAACAAAGAGGTAGTTGGGTTGAAATTATTATTTTCTGCTGATTTCCCACCTGGTGAGTGGACAGATGCACCGATAAGATTTGTCGGTAAATATGCTGCAGCATCACCAGCTGGTAGAGACTTGACAATGAAACGTGATGATGGTTTGGTTCGTGTATGGAACAAGTATTGGTTGTTCGGTGGTAAAAAACCTGAGAACGAGGAAATAACTTATAACTTTCCAAACCCATTTACAGAGAATACAAAGTTTCAGTTTTATCTTTCTGAACCACAAAATGTTAAACTTTATATTTTAAATTCTATCGGTCAGAGAGTTGGAACACTATTAAATGAACACGTGTTGTCAGGAATACATTATTTTGATTTTACAAACGAACCAAGCATTTGGATACCTGAACAAAGTGTATATGAATCACATCAAAAATTAGAACCAGGTGTTTATATATTTGTTTTACAAACAGATAAAAGAATCAAAACATCTAAATTTACGGTGGTAAAATAATGGATGAATGGCAATTCTTTTTAGTAATAGCATTGATGTTACCAGCATTATATTATACGATGAAATTTATCGTGTGGTTTTCTGAAAGAGTAGAAAGAAAAAAATGAAAAAAAATAAATTTTGGATATTATTTGGTTTAATGATATTATTATCGTTGGGTAGTCAATTATTAGCACAGGCTAATCGAATACTCACACTACCACCGACTGCACAAGTAAGTTCTGTTGGTGATGTATTTTTACCATTTATGAATCCTGCTCGTAATTCCTTACTGAAAGATAATGTAGGTTTTAGTAGAGTTAATTGGATGCAAAATATTACTGATGGTATGTATTATACCCACGTATCAATAAAGAAACAACAATTTAGATTTAGTATGTTAGCTTTTAACTATGGTTCACAATTAGAAACTAATGAGAGTGGTATTGTGGTTGGTGATTTTACACCTACAAGTTCGGTATGGAGTATGAATTGGGGAGGTAAAGTTAAAAATTATAATATTGGAGTTACTGGTAAATTAATTTCTCATCATTTATTTAGTCAGAAGACACTTGGTACATCATTTGATATTGCAACATATTTACCAAAGGTGTATAAAGACTTGGATATTGATGTTCAGTTAAGTAACTTTGGATTTGCACCAACATTTAATGATTATAAAACTGAATTACCCACAAGTTTAAATATTGGTATGAGTTATCCGTATAAACAATGGACATTTTACGAACAATACAATGTATTTAAAAAGTTTTACACTATGGGTGGTGGAGTAATGTATAACTACAATAACACTTTGTTTGGTAGAGGTGGATATTATGTAGATAAAACACACGAATTACAGTATCTAACTTTTGGTGCTGGAATGAAATATGATAAGTATTTACTGAATATGAGTTATATTTATGGTAAAGAGGATAATCCTCTTACTAATACAATTAGATTAACAATAAATTTGGAGATTTAATATGAAAGATTGTCAATGCGACCACTGCGAATGTGGTTGTTGTAATTAAGGAGATAAGTTATGGCAAAGAAACAAGTAGTAGATGCAGAAGCAGCTGTAGAAGAACTGAAGAATAAAAAGTTCGGTTTATCTATACAAAACATAATAGCACTTGTAACGGTTCTATCAACAGGTATCGCAGGTTGGTATAGTTTTACAGGTCGTATCGATGGGTTAGAAGAAATCGTTGAAGGGTTTGCTGAAGCGAGTGATATAGAATTAGTGACAACTAAACTTGATAAGTATGATGAAGATTTCAAGTATCTTCGTGAAAAAGTCGATGGTATGAAAACACCTAAAGTAAAATCATATGATAAAGAAGTTGCTAATTTAAACAATGAAATCAAAAATCTGAAAAGAGAAATTAAGAAGTTAGAAAAACTCCTTAAAGATCCTTTATCAGATTTGAGATAGGAGAATGTAATGATAAAATTCTTACCTTTATTAGTATTTCTTGGTTGTGCTGCATCAGTATCAACTGAACAATATGTTGGTGAATATGAAAAACAAAAATCATTAGATGAAGTTGAAGTAACTAAAGTAGATGGATTGAAACTCTATGACTTGAAGTTCAACAAAGAGTTAGAAGAAAGATATCCTGAACTTGCAGAGAAACGAGTTTCTATGGGTTTAGTTCAAGAACTTCAAAACGTAATATCTTACATTGGTAGGTTCAACTTGATTGAAGCTGAAAGAGATATGCAACTTTTGATTCTAAATGATTTGAAAGCTAACAACGCAAAAATTGAGAAAGCTAAGTATTCGGCTTCTGTAACGATTTATGATTTTGGTGTAAACCTAAAAGAAGAAATCAAGGCAGGTAAAGTTGAAACAATTAATGAAACATTTGTTGGTATACAAGTAAAACTTATCAACAATGAAAATACACAATATGTTGTAGGTAGTGGAAGAGGAACTGCTTCAACCATAGGTAAAGGATTCTTGATTAATCCTAATATGGATTGGAATCAAAGTTCATTGAGTTCCGCATCAAATAAAGCTATGGAGACAGCCGTAGTCAATGTTATAAAAGCAATTGACAGACGAGGTTGGTAATATGGATGTGGCAGAAACTAATACTATTTTTACTATTAGGGAGTAGTGTTTCTGCCCAATCATTTTTTTATTCATATGTAGATCCTTGTCAAAAGGGTACGGTACAATCTACTATAGTTTTAAATAATGGAGTAGAAGGGTTTCAGGTCACATATTATAATCGTAGTAAATTTTTTACATTAGATGAAGCATTAAAGATTGTTCGTTATGATCCTGTAACGGGTGAACCGATATATGCTATAAGTGATTGGACTGAACAAGTTTATCAAGATTTTCAAGCTTTGTTTCCATGTGCAGTTAGGGTTGCTGAGGAAGTCTTATCCTCAGTCATAGCTGACAACATTACTGGACAATTTAGTAAAAGTGATGTTAGTAATGAACCAACACAAGTTAACTATGCGTTACGTTCTACAAAAAGTAGTGACCAATGGATTACTCAAATAAATAATGTTTATACTGCTACTGCATTTGATGGTAATAGTACTCATGATGGTAACTTTAACTTTACTACTGATTTTAAAAAGGGTTCTTTGACGTATGGTAGAGGAATCAAATATACAGCAAAAAAACAAAATCTTCAATTGTCTACAAGTGGATTGACATATAGGACATTTGAGGGATGGGATTGGTTAATTAGTGGTTCCGTAGCAAAATCGATATTTCAAACCAATCCAAAGGCTGCAGTATTAACAATGAGTTATGGTAGAGTAAGTGAAGTTGCTTTTGGTAATGTAACCGCTTTATATGCAACAAGATATCCAGCTAAATTTAACTTTGGTGAGGTGACATTCTCTAATTATATAGCATACACACTATTGAGATATTATGAAGGGAATATTGAGGGTGGTCGATATTTATTATTGAGAAGTCCCATAATATTTCTTCCAACAGTTTCTTTTGATTGGAAAGTAGGAACTGCATTTACATTTAATATAGGATTATCAATGGGATATAATACAGTTGTAAATGATTATGGAGATAGAAATAAAACTTTCTCTATATTGGTTGGAACTTATTTTTAGGAGACAAAAATGAAACGTAGATTTTTAATTTTCTTACTACTTGGGTTCGCTATGATGGAAATAGCATCAGGTCAAGGTGAGATTATGCGTTCAAGAATGGAACGTGAAAAAGAACGTGAGAAAAAAAGACAAGAACAAAAACAAAATGTACTACCACAACCTGCTATCTTGGGTGAGGACTTGGTTGTACCCACATTAAAGATTAGTGAGTTTGTTAGAGTTGCAGAAAACATTGGTATTGAGGATAATGCCAAAACCACAATGGGGGTTCGTCAATTACTTGAAGAGGCATTTTTAGATAGTAAATATAAATTAGTAGATGATGACAATGCAAATTTTGTAGCATCTGCAGAAATAGTTTGGTATGGTAGACCAAATCAGGCATATAGTATTCTTGGGTTTTTTAATAACAGAAAGACCGATACTGAAATTCGTATAAATGTTTTGATACGTGAGACAGTAACAAATAGAGTCATGACAGGTAGAGGTATAGGTGTTATCACCACATCTGCATCTGCAGCAGGATTACAAATAGAAGAAGAATTACCATTTAATCAGAGTGAAATTGGCGGTGCATTAAGAAAGGCAATTGATAAGGCTACGGAAGATTTAAAATGATTAAACTTAAAGATTTATTAATGGAATCCACTTATGCACCCTCTAAACAAGCTGGGCCGAGTTGGATAGATAATGAGTGGTATCCCGCTCACACAAAATCCGTATTGAATTGGGTTCGTCAAAGAGATA